>Ga0265798_10000159_pt1 | contig 128536 bp, 98 predicted proteins | sample P3T30metagenome_FD_192430 | JGI IMG/M metagenome (GOLD analysis project Ga0265798, IMG submission 192430) | Plant litter microbial communities from East Loma Ridge, Irvine, California - P3 T30 | ecosystem: Environmental > Terrestrial > Plant litter > Unclassified | place: USA: California...
TTATCTTCGGGTAGTGGCAGCAATATATTTGTTACATTGTAGAATAGATCATCATTATCAGTTTTGCCATTTATCCTAAAGCCCGGAAAATGCATTTCGAGTTGTTCAAGTAAATAACCTTTTAAATTACTAATATGATTTCTATGAGCGTTTAGATGAGTATAAGATAACTCTAATGCTATTGCCATCCCGGCAATTTGGTGTATAGCCTCAGTGCCACCCCTAATTCCTTTTTCCTGCTCACCGCCATAGATCATTGGCCTTAAGCCAATTTTCTTATTTATATAGGCAAATCCAACACCTTTAGGACCGTGAAATTTATGCGCACTTGATACTATAAAATCTACCGGTACGTTTTTGAGATCAAATTCAGTTTTGCCGATAGACTGCACTGTATCAGTATGAAATAAGGCGTTGTACTGCCTGCAAAGTTTACCTGTTTCTTCTAAATTTAATATAACTCCCGTTTCGTTATTGACATGAATAAGACTTACAAGTGTAGGTACTTCCTCCTGTAGCAAACTTTCGAGGTGTTTCATATCTGTCTGCCCACCGGGCAAAAGATTTACGTAGTTCGCACGGATGCCGAACTGGGATATGAGTTCGGGTATTGTATTTAACACCGAATGATGTTCTACCCTGCTGCTGATAATCCGGCGGATGCCGAGATCTTTGACAGCGCTATGCAGTATTAAATTATTTGCCTCTGTACCACCCGACGTGAAAATAATTTCACGGGCTTCGGCGTTTATAAGTGATGCTATTGTTTTGCGAGATATTTCAAGTACTACTTTGGCGGTGCGACCAAAACTGTGTGTTGAAGACGGATTTCCATAAACATCACTCATTACCCGCGTCATCTCTGTAATGACTTCAGGATGCATAGCTGTTGTAGAGGCGTTATCAAGATATGCTTTTTTCATTACTGCAAAATTACCTAAAAAATATTTTGTACGACTATTTTTAAGCTGCTGCCTGCAAAAGCGTTTAGCAAATGATTAAAAACCTTATTTTTGTTAAAAATATTACTTTATGAAAAAGATTTTTTTAGCGCTGGTAGCTTTTGCACTTTTTGCAGGCTGCGATGATGGCGATATGACCTTTAAAACTTTCGACTTTACCCAGGGCAGTGCCCCGGCGCTTTGCGGTGATGATCGTGGAACCATTTTTAAAATAAACGGCTCGGAAGTACTGTTGCTTAATCTTGATCCCAGTTTACTTTTAAGAGTGCAAAGCCAGGGCGAAGTGGGTGCTTTTATACCTACACGTGTAGCGGTAGGCAGCACCGGGCCGAATAGAATGTATTACAGGACTTACAGCAGCACTCCTAATGAAAGAACATTTTGTGCAAGTTCAGGCATTCCAAACCTTGTAGATGAATGGTCTGGAAATGGCACGGTACTAATTACTACCACGGCAGTGGTTGATGAAGCTACAGGAGCTGTTACCGGTTATCAATACTCGTTCACTATAGAAAGTGCCACGTTTTCTAACGGTGAGCAGGAAGTGACTATCTTGGACAGCTTTTTAGGTCAGTTCACAGAACCTAATGACTTTACCTTTAATTTCTCCGGCACTGGTAGCCGGTTATCTGCCTGTGCAGATAGAAAGATTGCGTATAAAACCAATGGAGTCGAATCGTTAGAATTAAGGCTTCAGGATAGTAGTTATCTTTCTGGTGGCGATGAAAAAAATATCGACCTTAATGACGATGCAGTAGGTGTAGAAGATTTAAACAACCTATATTTCCGTAAATTTAATACATCCGTTACCGGCAACAACATTTGTAGTGGTGAACCATCCGGAACGGTACAGGTGCAATTATGGAGGGCAATTTCCGGCACTGTGCAGATAGTTCCAAGACCGAATGATGAAGTTCCAACTATAATGATTTATGAGATACGTCTAAAAAATGTAATATTTTCTAACAATGATGCCCCAAGAGAATTATACAGTCCTGCCAACACACCAGGTAAAGACTATTATTTAATGGGTGAAATTTAAATAACCTACAAAACAAAAAATCCCTTACCAATTCAGTAAGGGATTTTTTATGCTTTTTAATTTGTAACTTTTAATTACGGATTAGTTTTTTATACTTAATACGCTTAGGTGTTAAATCGCCACCAAGACGTTTTTTCCTGTTCTCTTCATATTCAGAGAAACTGCCTTCAAAGAAATATACTTCAGAGTCGCCTTCAAAAGCAAGGATATGTGTACAAACCCTGTCAAGGAACCATCTGTCGTGGCTGATTACCACAGCACATCCTGCAAAGTTTTCAAGGCCTTCTTCAAGCGCACGAAGGGTATTAATATCAAGGTCATTCGTAGGCTCATCCAGAAGCAGTACGTTACCTTCTTCCTTAAGTGTCATGGCAAGGTGCAGCCTGTTTCGCTCCCCACCCGAAAGTGTTGATACTTTTTTGTTTTGCTCACTTCCGCCAAAGTTAAATCGGCTCAGGTAGGCACGGCTGTTAACCTGTCTGCCGCCCATCATAATTAGGTCCTGTCCATCACAAAAGTTTTCCCAGATTGATTTCTCAGGATTAATGTTAGAATGGCTCTGGTCTACATAAGCGATTTTAACGGTATCTCCTACAGAGAAATCCCCTTTATCCGGCTGAAGCTCATCCATGATCATCTTGAAAATAGTTGTCTTACCGGCACCGTTTGGACCAATAATACCTACTATTCCTGCCTGAGGAAGCGAGAAGTTTAAGTTATCGTATAACACCTTATCTCCAAATGCTTTTGCTACGGTATTAGCGTTAATCACATTAGTACCAAGCCTTGGTCCATTAGGGATATAAATTTCCAGTTTTTCGTCCAGTTCCTTCTGGTCTTCGTTTAAAAGCTTATCGTAATTTTGTAAACGTGCCTTTTGTTTTGTCTGGCGGCCTTTGGCACCCTGGCGTACCCAGTCAAGCTCGCGCTCTAACGTTTTACGGTGTTTAGAAGCTGTTTTCTCTTCCATCTCCATACGTTTAGACTTTTGGTCTAACCATGAAGAATAATTTCCTTTCCACGGTATGCCTTCGCCCCTGTCAAGTTCCAGTATCCATCCTGCTACGTTATCAAGAAAGTAACGGTCGTGGGTTACGGCAATAACAGTACCGGTATAGTGCTGTAAATGCTGCTCTAACCACAATACGCTTTCAGCATCAAGGTGGTTGGTAGGCTCATCCAATAGCAACACATCAGGCTGTTGCAACAACAAGCGGCAAAGCGCAACACGCCTGCGCTCACCACCAGATAATACTTTTATAGGGGTATCAGGCTCTGCAGTACGAAGGGCATCCATTGCTATTTCAAGTTTGGTATCAAGTTCCCAGGCGCCAGACGCATCTATCTGATCCTGTAATACCGCCTGACGTTCCATGAGTTTATCCATTTTGTCCGGATTCTCGTAAACTTCAGGATCGCCAAAACTGTCATTTATTTTATTAAACTCATCAAGTAACGCCACAGTTTCTGCAACGCCTTCGCGAACTATCTCAATAACAGTTTTAGTTTCGTCAAGTATTGGTTCCTGCTCAAGGTAACCTACAGTGTAACCTGGCGCGAAAACAACATCGCCTTGAAAATTCTTGTCCTGGCCGGCAATAATTTTTAATAACGACGATTTACCCGAACCGTTAAGACCAAGGATGCCAATTTTAGCACCATAGAAAAAACTGAGGTAAATGTCTTTTAATACTGGCTTGTTTGCGCCGGGATAGGTCTTGCCTAACTTCGACATTGAGAATATTACTTTTTTATCGTCTACTGACATTCTTGTAAATGTTTATTTTGTTTAAAGTTTAAAATTTTAAAGAGTTAGGGAGTAATCGTTGCTAATTAAACACGTCCTTTCAGCGCGTTAAAAACCCACGCAATGGCAAAAAAGCCTATACCTACAGCAGCAAAGCCGTAGCCCGCAACCTCGTTATATTTAAATGCGCCCAGGCTAATTAATAATAATCCCATGAGGATCATTATAAAGGTAGCCCATGCAAGCACCGTATTTTTATTCATCATGTTTTTAGTTATTTAAAAAGCAAATATCGGTAACTTTTACGTATTTGTAAAATAGCATGCAGCAAATTTATATTGGTGTAGCTACTCCTTTATAAGGTAAATACCATCTTCTTTTATTTCTATCAGCTTTTGCTTATACAAAGTGCCAATAGCTTTTTTAAAGGTCTTCTTACTCATTTTTAAGACCGTCTTAATGTCTTCCGGATGACTGTCGTCATTAAGCCTCAGGAAACCGCGGCTGGCACGAAGTTCGTCCAGTATCTTTTCGGCGTTAGGCTCTATACTCTCAAAGCCGGGTTTTTGTATAGATACATCAATTTTATTATCGGGCCGGATTGTTTTTACATAACCCTTTATGCGGTCCCCGGTGCGAAGATCATCATACACCTCATTTTTATACAGCAAACCTTTGTGCTGTTCATTTATAATTACATTGATACCAAGATCTGTAATGTGCGAAACTATAAGATCTACCTCTTCACCTTCTTCAACAGTTAGTTCGTCATTTTTAAGAAACTGGTTTAACTTGCTTGAACCCACGAGGCGGTTCGATTTTTCATCGAGAAACATATGTATCAGGTAGCGTTTGCCGCCTTCCATAGGGCGAGCCTGTTCCCTAAACGGTACAAAGAGGTCTTTTTCAAGTCCCCAGTTCATAAATGCACCAAATTTATTGGTATAGCTTACGCGCAGCAGTGCAAATTCGTTCAGGTAAATATAAGGCTCCAGTGTTGTTGCTACCATGCGCTCCTCCTGGTCAAGGTAAACAAAAACAGTTAGCTCCTGTCCTATCTCAAACTCTTCAGGTACATATTTATTTGGTAAAAGAACATCGTCTTTATCATCACTTAAATATAAACCCACGCTGGTATCCCTAACTATTTTAAGGGTATTGTATTTTCCTAATTCGATCATTATAGCATTATTGAAGCCGCAAAGGTACAAAGAATAGAAACAGTAATTTATTAGTTGGGTTTAGGAATAAAAATTACTTTTGAGGTTTAATACTATACCTATGCAGATAAATGTTGAGTCGTTCAAGATAAAAAATTGGGAAGAAGTACAAACCGGAATAGTTTTAGCCGAAAACGAGCAGTGGGTATTAGTAAAATACATCCCTGTAGATTACGCCATCGATGGTTATAATATTTTCAATAAAAAGTACATACTGAAACGCCATAGCGGGAAGGATGAAAAACAAATTGAACGTGTTACCAAACTAAAAGGCACTAACATTGAAATGCCAGCTGACTTTAATTTTACCGATACTCAGGGATTACTGCAATGGAGTAAGGAAAAATTTGGCCTGTTCGCTTTCCAGACGGAAGATGAATACGCCGCATTTTACGGAAAGCTAAATCGTGTTGAAAAGAACATACTTATTATAGACAGCGTTTTTGCTGATGGAAAGGTAGAGCCCAATTACGACTACGAATTTGATCTCGACGAAGTTCGCGCTATAACTTTCGGCAGTGATTATTTTGAATCTATGCGACTGCTTTGGCTTGACGAGAATAAGTAATATAAAAAGATATACTCTGTATAATTAAACCAATTCCTTAAAATACTGAAGCAACACCTTATCGTTCTCAAGCATAGGTGTAAAAACTTCAAGCAGCTTAGGGCCACCGGTTTTTTGCATAAAAGTGTTGAGTTCTTTTTTTAATTCAACTTCGTTGCGGGCATTCTGGTAATTAAAGCCGTACATTCTGGCAAGATGTTCTGCGGTTAGTTTGTGTGTGGTTTCGAAAAAAGTATTAAACACAACCGTTTCCGCGTGCCCTGGCAGGATCCTGAAAATACCGCCGCCGCCATTGTTAATAACGATCACCTTAAAATCTTTTGGAATGTAATTATTCCATAATGCATTGCTGTCATACAAAAAACTAACGTCGCCTGTAATAACTACCGTCTCCTTTATACTGCCCACTGCCGCCCCTACTGCCGTAGAGGTGCTGCCGTCTATACCACTGGTGCCGCGGTTACAAAAAACTTCTACGGTAGGCTTAATGTCGAAAAGTTGCGCATAGCGTATCGCAGAGCTGTTACCTATTTGCAGCATCGAACCGTCAGGCAAAGCAGGCAGTATAAGTTCAAACGCTTTAAAATCAGTAAATGGGATCTTGCTTAAATAATCATCGTGTTTTAATCTTCTAAACGTATTTAGCTGCTGTGCCATGGCACTGTAATCACTTTCTACTTCGCTCGTTTTTGATAGAAATGTTTTTAAAAAGGTACTTGGGTCTTCTTTAATGTGTTGGGTCAATGCGCCAAAGGTATCATAAGCACGAAGTACATCGATATGCCAATGCTCTATTGGTTTGTATTTCCGTAAAAAGACCTTAATCCTTTTCGACACCACCATGCCGCCAAAAGTTACCAATATATCCGGGCGGTACGCCTCAAAATCTTCTGGGGTAAAAGGCGTTATTATCGTATCGATGCTGTTAAGAAATGTAGGATGATGGAGGTTAGATGTTGTCTCTGTCATGACTACTACAGACGGATCTTTTGCAAGCTTTTCAATAACTACAGCATCTATAGCATTAGGGAAATTCACACCCACCAAAACCAATTTCTTCTTTGCTGAGTTCCATTTTTCTACAAACGGGGAAAAATTCCCCTGGAATGTCACCGGATTCATTGTCGTATAATGTACCTGAACATTTACGGTAGGTTCTGTTACCGTTTCATACAATGGCTCTTCAAACGGAGCATTTATATGCGTAGGCCCTTTTTGAAGTCGTGCTATAGCAATAGCTTCATTTATAAGGGCATCATTTTTATCGGAGGCATCTTCATGCAGGTTGGCGCTATATAGTATATGGCTTGCAAATACATTTTCCTGACGAATGGTTTGCCCATCTCCTATATCTATTTTATCGTGAGGCCGGTCGGCAGAAATTACTATAAGGGGGATCTGACTGTAAAAAGCCTCTGCAACTGCAGGATAGTAATTAAGCAACGCAGATCCTGATGTGCAAACTACTGCTACCGGTGTTTGTAATTGCTGCGCTAAGCCCAATGCAAAAAATGCTGCGCAACGCTCGTCGGCAATACTGTAGCAATTAAATTTTGGATTATTAGCAAAACCTATGGTAAGCGGGGCATTACGTGAGCCCGGAGAAATAACTATATTGGTTACAGATTTAGATAAGCATATTTCGATAATGCTTTGTGCTAAAGGTATTTTAGGATAGATCATTTTTGCGATGTAAAAATTACAGGTTTTACATTCGAAAACCTGCTATACAAATTTACCACTACTGCGATGATATGCATAATAAAATGCATGAAAGTTTGCGTAGTGAAACTGATGAAATCCGGTGTTATTAATTTACCATTTACGTTTCATCATTGTAATATGTTAAAGCTAATAATCATAGTAGCAACAAATAAGAAGATCAACCCCGAAAGAAATACAACATCAGCTACTCTCTCATATGCGGGGCTCGACGTCTTATTGCTACGCATAGAAAGGTATGAAAGTATACTGCTTACCATAAACAATAGGATAGCGATAGCAGTGCACTCATCTATGTATGACGCCTCTTGGTATCTATTAACCTTGAGCGATGTAAGTACTACAAAGCAAAGCCCCACCAGTGTTGATGAGGCTGAAAGTATATGTGGAAAATTATTGTTGTTTCCGGATGCCATAAATTAGGCTTTTACCCAATCCATGACTTCAGGGTCTGTAACAAGCGTTTTAGGGCTTATTACTTTTTCAAGCTGCCCTTTCTCGTTTATAAGGTACTTTTGAAAATTCCATTGTACTTCGTTGTCTTCAAGTCCGTTCTTGCTTTTTTGCGTCAGAAACTTGTAAACAGGCGACATATCTGCCCCTTTTACCGACACCTTATCCATCATCGGGAACGATACCCCGTAATTTTTTTGGCAAAATGCAGCAATATCTTCTTTGGTGCCCGGTTCCTGTTCTGCAAAATTATTTGCAGGGAAACCTACTATTATAAGCCCTTTGCCTTTGTATTGTTCGTAAAGCGCTTCAAGGTCTTTATACTGTGGTGTTAATCCGCATTTAGATGCAGTATTTACGACAATTACTTTTTTGCCTTTCAACGAGGCAAAATCAAACTCGTTGCCGTAAAGATCCTGAACTTTAAACTGGTATATATTTTCTGCTGCCATAGTTTTTGTCTTGGTTTTAGCGGATTGTGGTTTAGTTGTTTGCGCCTGGTTCTGGCAGCTAATTAGCATCATAAGTCCGCAAGCGAGAACTGCAAATTTTTTCATTGTCTTATTTTTCTATAAATGTACAAATTACTTTTTTAAATGCCTTCGGTACTTCGCTAAAGCGAATGCACCCAGTATAAATGCTGCAAGTGCCATATAGAAAAAGTACATTGGCGTTCTAAGTTCTCCGCTGGCATAGCTGTGAAGTCCGGTAAGGTAGAAGTTTACACCAAAATAGGTCATTAATATAGAGGCATATGCCAGTACACTAAAGAAATTGTAGATCCATGTACCCCTTAATGCAGGGACAAATCGCATGTGTATAACAAAAGCATAGACCATAATACTGGTAAGCGCCCATGTTTCTTTAGGATCCCAGCCCCAGTAACGACCCCAGCTTTCATTAGCCCACTGCCCCCCAAGGAAGTTGCCAATAGACAACATTACGAGCCCTACAGTAAGTGCCATTTCATTTATATAGGTGAGCTCCTTAATAGTAAGATCCATTTTTACCTTATTATTATTGTTGGTAAACAACATAAGTATAAGTGCTACCAAGCCTAAAATCATGCCTAATGTAAATGGCCCGTAGCTCGCTACAATTACAGCAACGTGTATCATCAACCAATAGGAGTTTAACACGGGTACAAGATTTGCAATTTCCGGATCGGTCCAGTTACCCTGAGCTACCATAAGTACTATCGCCGCCACAAATGCAGTTGAGGCTACCGTTAGTCTTGATTTTCTTCCAAAGGCGATACCAAAGAACATCGTCGCCCAGGCGACATATATAATAGATTCATATGCATTGCTCCACGGTGCATGACCGGATACGTACCAACGTACGCCCAGCCATACTGTATGTATAACAAATAATAAAATTATTACGCCATGAAAAAAGTTAACGGTATATTTTATACCCTTACGATTATTAAACAGCTGAATGATGGCAAACACAAACATGAATATTCCTCCAAGGGAATACCATGAATATAACTTTTTGAACAGGTCGTATTTATTATAAAAAAGTTCGGCATCTATTTTGTCATCCGCAGGCATTACAGCGGCACCCATCTTTTTTTGAAATTTAGAAAGACCCTCTAATATGCTTTCGGCGGTAGTATAATCTTTAGTTTGGGTAGCTTTACCTAAAGCTCCAAAATAAAACGGAACAATGTTACGTATAGTGTCAAGGCCTTTAAAGCTTCCTTCTGCAGCTTCAGGATAAGAAACCCATTTATTTCCTTTATCATTTGGTATAGGTAATACTTTTAATATTTGCCCGGAAATAGCCCAGTTTAGCAGGTTAATTTTCTTATCTATATCTATAAAATCCTTTTGGAACTGGTTAGGCTCTTTTTCTTTGTAGGCATCTTCTAAAAGACGGCTCAGCTTGTAATTTCCTACATTGTCAAAAAAGTCGGACATAGCCGCATACTTAACCTTATTTTCTAATCCTGCAATTTTGCGTATGCTGTCGTTGCCCCTCTTAAGCTCGATAATAGGCACATCATACCATATTTCGCCAAGCAAAGCCATCGATAAAAAAGCCTGGTCGGCATTTAAGCCTTTATAAGTATCGCTCTTGCTTACTTTCCTTAATAATTCAGATGAAAAAGTATTAGCCGGTTTCATCCTTCCTCCAAAATCCTGGATTATTATGCGGCTGAACTTCGCAGCATGTTCCTCACTGACTTTGAATTTATTTATAACGCTGTCAAGTTGTTCCTGAGTTGGTTTTTGCCGGATATGTGCATGCTGGTCTGCAACAGCTGCATGATTATGCCCATCGCCTTCTGTGTGTTTGTGATCGTGGCCATCGCCTTCGGTATGAACATGTTCATGTCCATCTCCCTCTGTGTGTACATGTTCCTGAGAAAATCCAACAAGGCTGAACAGCAATAGCATTACCGTTAAGGCAGCTTTTTTAGCATTTACCTTATCCAGTTTCTTTTTTAGGTCGTTAAAACGGGTGTTTTTATCGAACAAGATTGCCATTAGCCCGATATACAATAAGAAATAACCGGCGTAAGATATCCAGGTACCCCAAAAATCATGGCTAACCGAAAGACGCGTACCTAACTCATCCGGGTCGTAGCTTGCCTGAAAAAATCGGTAACCTCTGTAATCTAAAACATTGTTCATAAATATGCGAACGTCGGATGTATGGTTCTTTTCCTTGTCAATTATCGTTACTTTACTCTCAAATGAGGAGTAACTGTTTTCGGTACCGGGATACTTTTCGGCAATAAAATCATTAAGCTTAAGAGCAAAAGGCAACTCGTAGGTCTTGCTACCATACATTAACGTATATTCAAGTTTGCCGAGCTTAAAAGAAACAGGGACTCCTATTTTCTGCCTCCCGCCTATTAAGGTAACTCCCTTTTCCTGCCCTTCAGATTTTACTGTTACAGTAAGGGCAGCATCTTCTTTAGTTTTGAAGTCTTTACTGGCTTCGTAATCTATTTTTCCTTTTATAGCGCGATCCGGAATTACGAACATGGCACCTTCCAGGTTATATAAAGACCGGAACATTAATGGCTGTACAGAATCTTTAGTCACGGTGCCTTGAAACTTATCGATCATTCGCATAAAGTTTCCGCTAAATGGAGTCTGAACAGTATAGTTTTCTCCGGTTTTAATAATATTCACCGCACCCTGAGTTTGCTTGTTGAAAGCAAATAGAATATTATTAATGCTTTGAACTTCTCCCTCTTTTAAATAATGGTCGTGACGAACGCCTGCCCCCTGCTCTACCAACTTAAGGTACTGCGTGCCGCCGTTAGAATCTTCTTTTATAACTTCTTTAGCCCCGAGAGTAAATTTCTTGTATTCTATCTCAAACGGAACATCCGCAAAATGGTTAGAGATGCTAAAATAATTACTGGCAAGAACAGGCACTTCTTTAGAAGTAAAAAGTAACGGCTCTTCGAACGTGCGGCGTTGCATTGATCCTTTGTACTCGCCGTCTACCATTACTGTTAGATATGGTTTGTCCGAATAGAACCTGCTTTCGGTAGCGTTCTCACGAATGGGCATCATTCCTTCAAAACTTATATAACGGGTTACAAAAGCTCCTATTATAATGAATATGAACGACAAGTGTAGCAGCAACGTAGCCCATTTTTCTTTTTTATTAAGCTGGTAACGCTTAATGTTGCCTATAAAGTTGATTACAAATAAAAGCATAATAGCCTCAAACCATTTTGCATTGTAGATAAAGACACGCGCGGTTTCAGTATTATAAGCATCTTCAATAAAGGTACCTATACCCATGGAAGCTGCAAAAACAATAAATAAAACGGCCATTAAACGTGTGGAAGAAAAGAAGGAAATTATTTTATCCATGAGTATACGGGAGAGTTCATAATAATACTGCAAAAGTACTTAAAACTTCAATTTTAGCCGTACAATATGTATTAAAATTGCACTCGGCCGCATGCAGAGAACTAAAATCATTGAGGATTTATACTATTAATTACACTTTATAAAATAAGCAGACAGTATTTATACGCTTATGTAGACTGAATTAACATTATAACAAAATGTTCTTAATTAAATTATCTCTTTTATATTTGCCGTACTTAACAGGATATCATATTTATGAAAAAGACATTGTTCACGGCAGCACTATTAATTATATCTGCCGCTTCCTATTGCCAGACGGAAGCGACTACTAAAGACGGAAAGAAGGTTATCCTGAATAAAGATATGACCTGGGCATATGCCGATTGCGGTAATCTTACCGAAACAAAAACCTATACAGGAGGAAAGGTAATGACATCATCTAAAGGTAACATCAGGATTTCTGAAGATGGGAAGTCAGGATTAGATTTGGCCATTTTAAAAGGTACAGGTACAATAATTCTGAATTTTTCTACCGTAGGTTATGAGATTAAATGTGTTAGAAAAGATGCCCCGGGGACGATTGAATTTACCGACGGCTCAACCATTTCAATCAAACATATGGGCGATCTTAATTGCACAGGAAATTTTAGCGGCTTTTTTGGGTCGGGTATGGGCAATGATGCTGTAGCCAAAACGTTAAAAAGTAAAGCTGTTAAAAAGGTTACTCTCGAATACACAGACACTAAAAATAATGTTGAAATAAAAAACACAGAAAGCTTTACTGTTGCCGCTGCAGACGCCGACAAAATTTTAAAGACAATTCAATGCTTGTCTAATTAATATTCTATAATGATGATAAATAAAATAGTACTGTTCGCGGGGATTATAAGCCTTTCTGCGGTCGCTCAGGAAGTAACGCCTAACAACCAGGCTAAATTTGACGACGTAACTTATCGTAGGGGAAATGTGTTTCGTTCTGCGTCGGGTAAGCCGGGAGTTCAATATTGGCAAAATAGCGCCAGCTATGCTATAGAAGCAGAACTTGACGACAAAGCAAATACACTTAAAGGAAAGGTTACCATGACCTATACTAACAATAGTCCGGAAGACCTATCCTATATATGGATGTATGTAGAGCAAAATCGCTTTACCGAAGACTCACGAGGTACACTCACCACACCTCTTCAGGGTAATCGTTACTCAGGAGATACAGATGGCGGAATTAAGATTACAAATCTTAGCGCCAAGACAAAGGGTGACGCATCTGATAAGTTCCTAATTACCGATACACGTATGCAGGTGTTTTTTAATGAGCCCTTAAAGGCAAATGGCGGGAAAGCTACTGTAAGTATGAATTACGAATTCAAAATACCGGAAGCAGGTATGGATCGTATGGGCCGACTGGACACAGAAAAAGGCACGACCTATTCACTGGCTCAGTGGTATCCTCGTGTTGCTGTCTTTGACGATGTGGTGGGATGGAACACAGATCCTTATCTTGGAGCCGGAGAGTTTTATACCGAGTATGGAGACTTTGACTATAAAATTACAGTACCTTACAATCATATAGTTGTAGGATCGGGCGAACTTATTAATGCGAAAGATGTGCTTACTGCAGAACAGCTTAAACGATGGGAACAGGCAAAAAACAGTGACAAGACTGTATACCTAATTACCCCGGCAGAAGCTGCTAACGCTACTATAACACGGCCTATGAAAAACGGCAAGGCAACATGGCATTTTAAAATGACCAATACGCGTGACGTAGCGTTTGCATCGGCAAAGAACTTTATATGGGATGCTGCCAGAATAAATTTGCCAAGCGGCAAAAAAGCCATGGCGCAATCTGTCTACACGGCAGAAAGTGACGGACCAAATGCATGGAAAAGATCGACCGAATTTACAAAAGCATCTATAGAAAATTATTCTAAAATGTGGTTTGAGTATCCTTATCCCAATGCGGTAAATGTAGCATCTAACGCGGGAGGTATGGAGTATCCCGGAGTATCATTTTGTGCGGCAAGCAGCCAGGGTGCTGAATTATGGGATGTAACCGACCATGAATTTGGGCATAATTGGTTCCCAATGATAGTAGGTTCTAATGAGCGTCGCTACCCGTGGATGGATGAGGGCTTTAATACTTTTATTAACTACTACAGTGCCGGTGCATTTAACAATAACGAATTTCCGAGTGATATAGCAAAAAGCCGCAATAGGGTACCGTGGTTAAAGTCTAAATACAGAGAAAGCATTGCAACGTATCCTGATGTAGCAAAACCTATGAACCTCGCTTTTACAGCCTATTATAAACCTGCAACCGGTTTAATACTGCTGAGGGAATATATTTTAGGACATGAACGTTTTGATAATGCATTTAAGGCGTATATAAATACATGGGCTTACAAACACCCGCAGCCTACCGATTTTTTTAATGCCATGGATAATGGAGCAGGTGAAAACCTAAACTGGTTCTGGAAAGGCTGGTTTGTAGAGAATGGAAATATTGACCTTGGGATAAGCAAGGTGACTCAAAATAAAGAAGCAACGATAATTACTTTTGTTAATAAAGGCGACGTACCAGCGCCAGTCGTTTTTAAAGTTGTTTACACAGATAATACAAACGAAATCAGAACACTTCCGGTAGAAGTTTGGCAACGCGGAAACGAATGGGATTACTTATTGCGCACTAATAAGAAAATTAAAGCAATAGATATCGATCCGGGACGTTTCCTGCCTGATGTCAACATTAACGACAATTCGTGGATTAAAGAATAAGCTGGTTGTTACAGTCAGTTAGAAGGATGGTTCTGTAAAGGAACCATCCTTTTTTATAATAATATTATTTAAACTTAGCAATAGCATTTACAGCGGTAAAATTTAATTTTTTCATAATTTAGCCGCTATGTTACAAGTAGTCATTATAGGGTCGGGTAATGTAGCGCAACACTTGATTAAAGCATTTTCTAATAATGCCGAAGTGCAGCTAAAACAGGTATTTGCGCGCCAACCCAAATGTTTGTTGCACCTACTTCCCGCAGATAAAATAACGGGATCTTATAATGAAATTGTTAATGCTGATATTTATATAATTGCAGTATCAGATGATGCGATCTCAGAGGTATCTGCACAGTTACCGTTTAATAACCGACTTGTAGTACATACATCCGGCAGTGCCGCTCTAGAGGCTATTAGTAACCAAAACCGCCGGGGGGTATTCTACCCTTTGCAAACATTTTCTAAGAACAAAGCTGTAGATTTTACGACTATTCCCATCTGCATTGAAAGTGAGTTTGATGAGGACTTTAGCACCTTAAAAAATTTAGGCTACACCTTGACAAAAAACGTTTACGAAATTAATTCGGCACAACGCCAGGCTTTGCACATTGCAGCAGTGTTTGTAAATAACTTCACTAATCATCTTTATAGTATAGGGAGCAACATCTGCAAAGAAAATGCAATATCCTTTGATATCTTAAGGCCATTAATCTCAGAAACTGCAGATAAAATAAATACCCTTAATCCACTGGAGGCACAAACGGGCCCGGCTGTGCGGAACGATAACAATACTATTCAGCGGCATCTGGACAAGCTGAACGACGAAAACCAAAAAGATATATACACACTCTTAACCAAATCGATACAGAAGGCACATGAGCAAAAGTTATAAAGAGATTATGAATGATATTACCACATTTATTTTTGATGTGGATGGCGTGTTAACCGATGGGAACATTCATATTGCGCCCAATGGCGAAATGTTGCGCAACATGAATATCCGTGACGGTTATGCCATGAAAGCTGCCGTAGAAAACGGCTATACTGTATGTATTATATCGGGAGGTCTAAATGAAGGCGTACGTATACGTCTTCGTAATCTCGGTATTACAGACATTTATTTAGGGGTCCCTAATAAGGTAGACACTTTTAATGAATTCACAGATATCTACAAGATTAAGCCTGAACAGGTGTTATATATGGGCGACGATATACCTGACTACCATGTTATGAAGCTGGTAGGATTACCAACATGCCCGCAGGATGCCGCGCCTGAAATTAAAGAAATAAGCAAGTACATATCGCACAAAAATGGAGGTACGGGCTGCGTACGCGATGTTATAGAACAGGTAATGAAAGTGCAGGGGAAATGGATGGAACATTTTAATGCGAGATACGACTAACACGATTTATATAGTAGATGTTAGACTTTAAGATGTTATCCTAAACAAAAGAGATATTTATAAGAATGAAAATAATAAAATTATATGGCCTGCAGGATGTATTACTTTTAGTAACGGGCATGCTGGCTTTTAAATATGGTTTTTTAGACAGGCAGCCCGTTGTGCTTGCCCTAAATAACTGGCAGTATTTAATAATGGTATTGGCTTGCGCTTTGATAGCCACAGGCGGCTTATTTATAAATAATACCGCGGGTGTAGGCAAAGAAACTACCGATTTAAGTGAAGCTAAAGTGTATAATATCTATATCGCACTTACCTTGTCAGGAGTTGGGATGGGTTACTATATCGCAAATTTTATAGGAAAGCCCATGTTTTCCGGAGTGTTTATAGTTGGCGCAGCTACTTTATATATTTACGCCACAAGCCTTAAACAAACCTTACTTATTAGTAACATTATTATCGCACTTTTAATGGCACTGCCGTTGGTAGCGATTGGGATCTTTACATTATACCCCGTATTAACTTTAGAGAGCAAGCCACTGCTTGCCACGCTCTTTGGCCTTATGCTGGACTACGCTCTTTTTATTTTTGTAATTGGCCTGATCCTGACCTTTATAAACGATTTGGCTAAATCTGATACGGATTATAATGAAGGTATAAGTACATTGCCCATTGCAATTGGCCGCGCCCGTACACAAAAGGTAGTGCTTGTTTTTACTATATTACCAATAGCTATGCTGCTCTACTACGGCGAAACATATATTAAGGAATTGCTTTTCGCTTTAGGGTATGGCTTGCTGTTTATATTGGCACCTATCATCTACTTTATTATAAAGTTATGGAACGCTGCAACGCCAAAGGACTTTAGACATTTAGAGACTGTCCTTAAAATAGTTTTACTGTTTACACTACTCTCGGTTGCAGTCGTTACATTTAATATACAGTATAATGTTAAAGGATAAATTAAAAGGCTATAAGCTGATTTTGGCTTCCGGCTCCCCTCGCAGACAGCAATTTATGCATGACCTTGATGTTGATTTTGAAGTACTGCTTAAAGATGTTGAAGAAGTATATCCCGATCATTTAAAAGGTGCGGAAATAACCGACTTTCTTGCGTTGCTAAAGGCACAGGCTCTGGACGATCTTGCTGAAAATGAAATTGTAATTACGAGCGATACCATTGTGTGGCATCAGGGCAAGGCATTAGGTAAACCTAAAGATTATGAAGATGCATTTGCAATGCTAAGTTCACTATCGGGTAAAACACATGAAGTGATAACATCGGTTTGTATAAAAAATGCAGGTGCTATTAATGTATTTAATGAGACAACAAAGGTTACTTTCAACGCGTTATCTGATGATGAAATAAAGTATTACCTCGACAATTATAAGCCATATGACAAAGCGGGATCTTATGGTATACAGGAATGGATAGGATTGGTCGCTATTGCCCGCATTGAGGGATCTTACGCTAATGTTGTAGGTTTGCCTGTAGATAAAGTTTATCAATATTTATGTAAATTTACCGAAACGGTATAGGATGGATATATTTGGATCGGAATACAGCAAGGAAATAATAAGGACAATTATTGTGCTTATAATCTTCGTCCTGCTCAATTTTGTCATTAATATCCTCACTAAACGATACGCTAAAGCTTCACATTTATCTGAACACCGCACAAACCTTATATCCAAGTACATAGATTATATAATGTTTGCTTTGTTCTGCATTGTAATCTTTGCAGTGTGGGCAAGTAAATCGCAGGATATATTTGGATTTATCGGCACCGCGATCACTGTTATTGGCGTGGCATTATTTGCCCAATGGTCTATACTCAGCAATATAACATCCGGGGTAATAATGTTCTTTACATTTCCGTTTCGCATTGGCGATGTTATTAAAGTGCATGATAAAGATTTCCCTATAGAAGCCCAGATCGAAGACATTAAGGCCTTTCACACTATATTAAAAACACGCAGTGGTGAGATGATAACCTACCCCAATAGCCTGTTACTGCAAAAAGGTGTAAGCATTATACCTATTAAGCAGGACGATAAAGAATTTTACGACTAACGGTTTATAAACCGCCTATATAAAATGCAAAAAATACTTATATCTCTTTTATTCATTACATCGCTCTGCCATGCACAGCCCGAAAAACCCACATCGGCAGAGATATATCATAAACTTGAAAAACTTAATTTTTTAGGTTCCGCATTATATATTGCGGCACACCCTGACGATGAAAACAGCCGCCTTATTTCTTTTCTTGCTAATAACACCATGGCGCGTACAGGCTACCTTTCTCTAACGCGGGGCGACGGCGGGCAGAACTTGATTGGGCTTGAGCTTAGGGAACTTTTAGGAGTTATTCGTACTCAGGAACTTATCGAAGCACGTAAAATAGACGGAGGCGAACAATTTTTTAGCCGTGCCAATGATTTTGGCTTTTCCAAACTTCCTAACGAAACCCTCCAGATATGGGATAAAAAGGAAGTGCTACAGGATATGGTCTGGGTGATTCGAAACTTTGAACCGGATGTCATTATAACACGTTTTGACCACCGTTCACCGGGAAGCACTCACGGACACCACACAACATCTGCAATGCTAACTCAGGAGGCATTCGAACTTGCTAATGACCCTAACTATGAGGCAGCTCAACTAAAATTTACGAATACCTGGAAACCCAAACGTGTTCTGTTTAATGTTTCATGGTGGTTTTTTGGTGGAAAAGATAAATTTGATAAAGTAGATAAATCAAACTATGTCAACCTGCATACTGGAGCTTATTATCCCCTTTTGGGTAAGTCAAATCAGGAGATTGCCGCCCTTAGCCGAAGCAGGCATCAGTCTCAGGGGTTTGGAGCTACCGGTGAGCGTGGTGACGATATGGAATACCTGGAATTAATAAACGGGGATGCCTTAAAAGACAAACAGAATCTTTTTGAGGGAATAGATACCTCGTGGAATCGTGTAAAAGGCGGCAAATACATTGGCGAAGCGGTTACGGTATTGCTTAAAAGCTATGATTTTAAAAACCCGGCGGCATCGATACCGGCTTTATTGAAAGTATATTCTCAGATAAATAAACTGGAAGACGGCTACTGGAAAAAGCAAAAGCTAAAAGAGGTAAGAGAAATCATTGCTGCCTGCAGCGGATTATATTTAGAAGCGGTGGCAGAGCAACAGTCGGTAACTCCGGGTAGTAATTTGAAAGTGCGGTGGGAGGCTATTAACAGGAGTAGGGTATCTATGAACCTTAAGTCCCTATCGATCCTGCCTCATGACAAGGTGCTGCCACAAAACCTACTTCTATCAGATAATGCGGGGCATGGTACTACGATAGATGTACAACTCCCTAAAAACTTATCGTACACTTCTCCCTACTGGCTTACTGAAAAAGGAACATCCGGTATGTATAAAGTTACCGATCAGCAAAAAATTGGCAAGGCAGATATCATCCGGAGTCTTGCTGTTGTATTTACTATTGATATTAATGGAGTCGAAATTCCTTTTGAACGCAGCATTGTATACAAGTTTAATGATCCTGTAAAAGGAGAGGTGTATGAACCGTTAGATGTAATTCCTGCGGTAACAACACGAATATTAAACAAGGTGCAGCTGTTTACAAGCAATATGCAACAGCAGGTACGTATAAAAATAAAAGCAGGCAGCGACAATTGTAAAGGCAGCCTGAAATTTGAATTACCACAGGGCTGGCAGGTAAGCCCCGCGGCTATTCCGTTTGATTTAAAAACAAAAGGCAGTGAAACAATTGTGGCGTTTGCCGTAACCCCGCCTGACACCCCAACGGAATCTATAGGGAGAAGCGTAGCCACAATAGATGGTGAAGAATTTGACAGGGAACAAACTATAATAAATTACCCACACATTGCACCTCAAAATGTACTGTTGCCATCTACCGCTAAGCTTTCTAAAGTCGACCTGAAAATAAAAGGTGAGAAAATAGCCTACGTTATGGGTGCAGGTGACAACATCCCGGAGAGCCTGAAGCAGATGGGCTATAACGTTTCACTGCTGACTCCGGAGGCAATAACATCGGAAACGTTAGCATCCTTCGATGCTGTAATTATGGGTATTCGCGCCTATAACGTCTTAGAGGGCATGGCGTTTAAACAGCAGGTCTTATTCAGCTATGTAAATAATGGAGGCACAATGATAGTGCAATACAATACGCCGGGCAAACATACCGTGAAAGACATTGCCCCCTATTCATTGCGGCTTTCGGGAAAGCGCGTTACCGATGAAAATGCTAAAGTTACATTGCTCGACGCAACCAATCGTGTTTTAAATTATCCTAATAAAATAACGGCTGATGATTTTAAAGGCTGGGTTCAGGAACAGGGATTATATTATCCTGATGAATGGGCGAAAGAGTTCACTCCGATTTTCTCATCACATGATAAAGATGAGGAGCCGCTACAGGGCAGCCTGCTTGTAGCAAAATATGGAAAAGGGTATTATATTTACACAGGCCTGAGCTTTTTCAGGGAATTGCCCGAAGGAGTCTCTGGGGCATACAGACTAATGGCGAATATGATTGCAATAGGGCAATAAAATTATTTGTTGTACGTAGATTTATGCAATGGCATAATCTATAGATAAATGACACTGCAATCGCTATTGATAGGTTCTTTTAATTATTTTTGATAACGATATAGTGTAACAAAAACGCTACAAAACAGTCTTATGATAGAAACCGGCCAAACGCAAATGGAAAACAAACTTGTATGGAAGAAAAGCTATACCCTTGTGCTGCTGCTTAATGTTTTATATATTTTGCTGTTTTATTTTTTAATGGAAACCTACACATAACTCATGCAGTTACTGGACTGGATTATACTTACTGTTACGCTGGTATTTATTGTAGCATACGGCTCTCTTAAAACCCGCGGCAGCAAAAACGTAGAAGAATACATATTAGGCAGCAACGAGACGCCGTGGTGGACTGTAGGCTTATCTGTAATGGCTACACAAGCAAGTGCCATTACATTTCTCTCTACCCCGGGGCAGGCTTACCATGACGGTATGGGTTTTGTACAGTTCTACTTCGGGCTTCCGCTTGCAATGGTGGTTATATGCCTTACGTTTATTCCCATTTACCACAGGCTTAAAGTATACACTGCTTACGAATTCTTAGAGCAGCGATTTGATGTCAAAACAAGGACACTTGCTTCTATACTATTCATGATTCAGCGCGGCTTAGGTACAGGGCTTACCATTTATGCGCCTGCAATTATCTTGTCGTCACTACTGGGCTGGAACCTTAGCCTTATGAACCTTGTGATAGGCGTAATGGTTATTATCTATACCGTAACAGGGGGTACTAAGGCTGTAAACGTTACCCATAAGCAGCAAATGTTTGTTATCATGAGCGGGATGATCATCATCTTTTTTGTAATTATGAGCTACCTGCCGCAGGAACTCAGCTTTAGCAACGCATTGCATATTGCCGGAGCCAATGATAAGCTTAACATACTTGAATTTTCATTTGATCCTGAAAAACGGTATACAGTATGGAGCGGACTTGCAGGCGGTTTTTTCCTCGCATTATCCTACTTTGGTACAGATCAGTCTCAGGTACAGCGCTATCTCTCGGGCAAATCAATACGTGAAAGCCAAATGGGTTTGATAATGAATGGCCTGCTTAAAGTGCCTATGCAGTTTTTTATATTGCTTATAGGGGTTATGGTATTTGTCTTTTTTCAATTCCACTCCGCCCCATTGCATTTCAACCCTATTAATACAAATCTGATAGAAAACTCGCAGTATAAAGGCGAATACGTACAGCTTAAAAAGCAGCTTAATGAACTTGCTACAGAAAAAGAAGAGATAAGCATGCTTTATGTACACCAGCTTAATCAGGATTATGATAATAGGGAACTGCATAACCGCATGATTGCATTAAATAATCGCGAAAAAGACCTGCGTGACCATGCTAAAGACCTAATTACGCAGGTAGACAAATCAGCAGAGACGAACGACAAAGACTACGTGTTCCTCTATTTTATCCTGAACTTTTTACCTAAAGGTATGATTGGTCTACTGCTTGCTGTTATTATTTCGGCTGCAATGTCATCGTCAGCTTCCGGTTTAAATGCGCTTGCCTCTACAACCGCTATTGATATCTATAAGCGTAACGTAAAGGGAGAAAAATCAGAGAAGCATTTTGTAAATGCAACAAAGCTGTTTACGCTATTTTGGGGTGTGGTAGCTATATTGTTTGCCTGCGTGGGGACATTGTTTGAAAATCTTATTCAGTTGGTAAATATAGTTGGCTCTATATTTTACGGGACCGTTTTAGGTATATTCCTCGTAGCGTTTTATATAAAGTTTATAAAGGCTGAGGCTATATTTATCGGAGCACTGATAAGTCAATGCACTATCTTCTACATTTACTTTGGTACCGATTCTTTCGGATTTCTATGGCTAAATGTCATTGGCGCGGCATTAACGATAATGCTGTCATCAATAATTCAATTTTTCATTAACCGCACTAAAGTCATAGAATAATAAACATATATTAAAATGAAGAAAGGTATATAGAACTTAGTCTATATACCTTTTTCTAATATTATCCTTTCTTCAGTTCTACTGTTTCGTCTTCCTCATCGTCAAACGTCTGGTATTTTATAAAGAGACGGCCTATCATTATGTTTAGACGGTTTTTGTAATCTTCTACCAGCCATTCACGATAATTCTTAGTAGTTTTAGAAAGTAGTTTAGAATATTGCTTTACTCGATACTCTATATCCGGTTCAAGTTCTTTAGAAAGTTTACGGGCAAGGTTTATGCTATCACTGTTAATAATACACATAACTGCATGCTGGTGTATCGACTTATCAATAACAGCCTTAGGCTTCTCCTTACGGTCTGCCGACAACTGGAACTCCTCATCAACGTCAAAAGTAATATCTTCATCTGCCGATTTCGAAAACTTCTCCCTTAAATCGTCCGGCATAACATAAACATGGTAGCTCTCAATTTCCGAATCGCTTCGAATATTTTCTAAAAACTGGTCAGGATTTTTAAATATATACTGCCAGTCTATAGGATCGCTCCATAAGCCAAAACGCTGGGCATTATTACCCAGGTCTATTACCGTAAAAAAGTCCTTGTACGGCAATTTACGGGACCCACGCCCTATCATCTGGAAGTACAGGGTGAGAGATCGTGTAGCACGGTTTAATATTATAGTTTCTACTGTTGGCTCATCAAATCCGGTAGTAAGTATAGATACTGATGTCAGGATGGCGTCGGGAGTTTTCTTAAACCACGTTAGAATCTTTTTACGCTCTAAATCAGGAGTCTTGTTATCAAGATGCCTTATAGGCATCCCTGCTGCCCTGAATGTTTCGTAAACGTATAATGATGTATTAATACCGTTATTAAATATAAGGGTCTTTTTACCTCGTGATCGTGAAACATACGTTTGCAGAAGCAGGTCCTGCATGTTTACGCGCGAGTACAGCTCATCGGATGATGCTACTGTGTAATCGCCGTTAATTCCCAGCTTAAGCGATGTAAGTTCTACATCGTAACCATACATAACAGCGTTAGCCAAAAAGCCCTGACTAATAAGAGACTTTATTGGCTCTCCTACCATTAGCTCGTCATACGTTTCGTGCATAGGCAACTCAATGTTAGAACTTAACGGTGTAGCAGTAACGCCAAGAAACAATGAATTTTTAAAGTAGGTAAACAGTTTTCTAAAACTATTATAGTGCGCCTCATCTACAATTACAAGTCCCACATAATCCATCTGGAACTTTTTGTCTTTAAGACGGTTGTTTAGGGTTTCCACCATGGCCACATAACACTCAAAATCATTGTCATACGGCAACTCTTTCACATTACTGTCTATCACGGTATTCTTTACCCCAAAACCTTTAAGCATTTGCGATGTCTGCTTGCTTAGTTCTATTCTGTGAGTAAGTACAAGCACTTTGCGCTTGTATTTTTCTATATAACGGCGGGCAATTTCAGAGAAAATAACAGTTTTACCTCCGCCTGTTGGCAATTGATAAAGCAAATGATAATTATCAGCTTTGCCCTCAAATTTTTCGAAAATCTTGTCAATGTCCTCCTGCTGGTAACTGTACAGCTCTTTTCTCTCCCCTTCTTCTTCGGCTTGCATAAATGTGGTGTGTAATATTCAAAATATAAGTCAATCAAACAAAATTCCGTTTAATAGATCATTATTCTGATGGTGTCTTAATGTTGGCGAAATATTTGCAAAGGTAATACATTAAAAAGGTAGTTTATTACTAAATTTGGTATATATGGAAGAAAAGTTTATGCTAAATTATGACCATTTTACACTTGAAGAAGCTACGAGCTTACAAAATAAATTAAGTTATAATCTTAGCAGACAGACGGATATAAAGGATTTTACAACCATTGCCGGGGCTGACATATCACATGAAAAAGATACTGATGTGATCTACGCCGGTATTGTAATTCTCAGTTATCCGCAAATGGTAGTGCAATCGTATTCGTTGGTTGAGGCGAAAACAACTTTACCGTATATTTCCGGTTATCTCGGGTTTCGGGAGGTTCCTGCATTGTTAGAAGCATGGGCCCAAATACCTGTCAAGCCAGGTGTGGTTATATTAGATGGACAGGGTATTACCCATCCACGGCGCATGGGTATTGCATCGCACTTTGGTGTCCTGACCGACCATGCAACGATAGGCTGTGCTAAAAATATGATGTATGGCAACTTCCCCGATTTGGATAACGCTAAATTTAGCAGTAGCAAAATCTTAAGCCCCGGAAACGAACATTTAGGATACGCCTTGCGCACAAAAGACAATGTTAATGAAGTATATATTTCGCCTGGACATAAAATGTCGGTACCTGATAGTTAGATATTATGAAGAAGTGTGTAAAGCAACATCGGCTACCGGAGCCAACGCGACAAGCTCATGAATATGTGAACCTATTTCGTACAGGAAAGTTAAAGCCGGGGGTTTATGAGGTGCCTAACATACAAAGGGGATTGTTTGATTGATAAAGTACCGTCAGGATTATTAACATTTTATAATATAATGTTGATAAATATTATGATATTAATTTTTTAAAATTTAAAAAATAGCTAATTTGCTGAAAATAATTTAGCAAATGAATATTCTACACATCACCGATTTCCACTATTCTAATGAAGTAAAACATCAATCAGTTCAATTAAGAATAATTGACACTTTCATTCAAAGTATAAAAGACGAAAAGAGAAAAATTGATTTCGTATTTTTCACAGGTGATTTAGTTTTTAAAGGTGATGATATAGTAGATTTCAATACCGCAAAACAAATATTCTTAGACAGAATTTGTCACGAACTTAATGTTGAGAGGACTAACGTTATGATTTGTCCTGGAAATCATGATGTTCATAGAGGTCAAGAAATCGACGGGATAAATAAAATAATAAATGATTTAGGAGATAATAACGAAATTGATGACTTTGTTTTAAAACAAGATAAAAAATCGTTAAAAGCAAGTTTAGAAAATTTAGCTAATTACAATACTTTTCAACAGGAATTTTATAAAATACACATTGAAAAATTTCAAGATTCTTTAGTCGATGGGATGTATAGTACACATATAAGAGGGATCGACAATAAAAAAATAGCTATCACATCAATAAATTCTGCATGGAGAGCTAATGATTCAAAAACAGATTCCGGGAATTTATTATATCCTATGCTATATTTAAAAGACGCTTATGAAAAAATTAAACATTGCGACTTTAAAATCTTACTAATGCACCATCCTCTAAGTGATTTTAAGTATTGGAATTCTCAAAAACTTGAAGATACAATTTATAAAGATTATCATTTATTATTTTCTGGACATACTCACCATAGGAGAAATTCGCTTCACATAACCCCTAATACTGGAATTTATCACTGTACATCATCTGCTTCACTTGATTTTAGTGTTGGATCGACCATTGGCTATACTATTATAGAAACAGATGTCGACTCATTTGAATTAAGAATTCAAAATTTTCTTTATGAATCGGGAGATGAAATTTTTTATAAGGGAAATAAGCTTCTAGCACAAATTCCAATTGATTCACAAAAGCAAAACCAGAATAAATTTCGCAAGACGATTAGAAAAAGATTTGATGATAAATTAGATGAAGCAAATAAACTTTTCCTATCGTATAAAGATATGAAGGACGAAAATAATTTTCTTAAATTATTTACTGATCCGATAATTAAAAATGAATCACAGACAAGTCCTCAAAAAGATGTAATTCTTAAAACTAAGTCGATTGACGAAATAAAAGATTGTAAACAAAATAATTATATAATATTTGGAAAAGACAAAAGTGGAAAATCTGCGATATTATATAAAATATTACTGGATAATTTAAATGAGTATAGTTATACTAACTGCCTGCCAGTTTATATAGATTGCAAAAATTATTTAAAAGCGTCCAAACCATTAGATATTATAGAAGAGATAAGAAATTTTTACGAGATAAATCGCCATGACGCTGAGGAATTATCTAAAAATTATCACATAAGACTTTTATTAGATAATTTTAAAAAGAGTGAAAACCTTGTAGCCTTACCAATTGAAAAATATATTAACGAAAATTTAAATGTTTCAATTGTGTCAACGGTATCAGAAACGTTATTAAATTCATTCGGGTCTAATGATACTTTAACGGTGGAATTTAGTAATTATTTTATTCATGATATCACTAGAAAAGAAATTAGACTTTTGACCGAAAAATGGCCGAATCTCACAAACTTAAATAAGGAGATGCTATTGGAAAAAATTCAAGTTGTATTCAAACAATTAAATATCCCATCAAATTATTGGACAGTTTCATTATTCATATGGATTTTTGAAAAAAATTCAAATTTAAATCTAGGTAGTAATTTTCAATTAATCGAATTATATATAGACAACCTACTTGACAAAGATAATTTTATATTATCTCAAGAATATAAAATTGATTTTGAGGATCTTAAAAACTATTTAGCCGAGTTATCTCATGAATTAATCACTCGTAATAGTGATACTAATTACCAAATCTCCTATCCTGATCTAATAAGTTTCACTGATAGATATAAAAAGTCTAATAAGAAATTCGTTATCGATATAGAAGATATTATAAATTTAATTTTAGAAAAAGGTATCTTGAAAAAAGGACTTAGCAGTTATACCTTTAGATTAAATGGAGTATTTGAATTTTTTCTAGGTCACTTCATGAGCATTGACAAAGATTTTCGTGATAAAATCGTTCAAGATGACAACTTCTATCTATCCTTTGGAAATGAATTGGAAATTTGTGCGGGCATGAATATGTATGATCATGAATATGTAAAGGAAATTTATTTGAAGACCAAAAAGATATTTCTACCAGTAAGCAATAAATATAACGTGTACAATTCTGATTACTATTTGTTAGAGAAAGTGCAAAAAAATTTAGATATCGATTTTGATTTAAAGGATACATTAAAAAATACTTTATGCAATCCACTATCAGCAGAAAGTCAAGATGTCATTTTCGAAGATATAAGTCCGTCAAATAAAAGAATGTCGGATGTACAAACGAAAAAATTTTACGATACAATTGACGCTAACAGTGATAATTTGGAAAAAGCACTTTTTATATTAGCACGCGTTTTTAGAAATAGTAAATTAAGAAATAAGGAAACATTTAACAGTGAGGTTTTTGATTTTATATTAGATGCAACTGCAGTACTTGGGTTTACTTTAATGGATGAAATTGAAGAGAATAAAACCAATTTTTTAAATGATATTTCGGAAGATGAATTGATGAAACTTATTACTAGATTCATACCTATTGTAATGCAAACCTTTTTCTTTGATGCGCTTGTGCAGGGGAATATGGAAGATATTATTAAAGAAAAAATTGATGTATTAAAGAAGAAACCTAAGGGCAATGAATTAAAACTTCTTATACTCTATTTTTCGCTAATTGATTTAGATTTTAAAAACAATGAAAGTTACATACCTGAAATTATGGAGTTATTAAGAATTCCAATTCTTAAAAATACGTCGCTGATAAAATTATATATATATTTAGCCATGAAGACCACTGAAAATAAAAGTTTAGAACAACGACTTAAACGATATATTAAAACTCAAGAAATCAAACTTAACAATAAGAAAAACACGGGGATAATCGAACAGGGAATTTCTAAGTTACAAAAAAGTAAATATTTTAATAGAAAGTAGTTTTTAACCCCTACCCTATTACATCAAGCTTTGCAAACCTGAGCAGCAGCTTTTTAAGCCCTCCTACCTCAAAGTTTATTTCAGCTTTTTTATCGGCGCCTGCACCTTCAAGATTAACAACCTGCCCACGGCCAAAACGCTCGTGCATTACTACATTACCGGGTGCCAATTTACTATCGGGCAATGAGGCAGCACTTTCCTGCGGCGCAGGTCGCGACATTGGTTTTAGTCGTCGGATTCCACTATCGGGTTTAGGATCGTTATCCGTTATCCATTTTGGCGGTGTGCCGTTAGTTGGCTTAGCCTGCCTGAATTTCGACTTGTCAACATCACCAAAAATATCGGCGTTGATCATTGGTTTGTATTTGTAGTTGGTCTCCGTTGGCGTTAGGTAGTCCAAAAATTTATCGGTAATTTCCTCAATAAATCGTGAAGGCTCACTATCTACCAGCTTACCCCAACGGTAACGCGACTGCGCATAAGTTAAATACGCTTGGTGCTCCGCACGGGTGAGGGCAACATAAAACAAACGTCGCTCTTCTTCGAGTTCGCTTCTTGTATTTAAGCTCATAGCACTTGGAAAAAGGTCTTCCTCTAAGCCGACGATAAATACGTAAGGAAACTCAAGTCCCTTAGCAAGGTGAATGGTCATTAACGCAACGCGGTCGTCATCGCCGGTATCTTTATCAAGGTCGGACGCCAGGGCAACATCTTCTAAAAATTCAGACAGAGCACCCCTCGCACCGTCTACTTCTATCTGACCTTCAATAAAATCCCTGATACCGTTGAGTAATTCTTCTATATTTTCTATACGGGCTATACCCTCGGGCGTTGCATCTTTTTTAAGTTCCTGTATAAGTCCTGTTTTCTTTGCGATATGATCAGCCAGGTAAAAGGCATCCTGAGTTTCATTTATTACCTGAAAACTTTTGATCATGGTTACAAAATCCAACAGCTTATTCTTAGTACTGGCGTTAAGTTTAAGATCGATGCGTTCTATAGCTTCCATTACCTCAAAAACCGACCTGCCATAATGATTTGCCGCAACAGTAAGTTTTTCAAGAGTACTGTTACCAATACCCCTTGCAGGATAGTTTATTACCCGCATAAGTGCTTCCTCGTCTTTCGGGTTAATTACAAGCCGTAGATAACCAAGAACATCTTTTATTTCTTTACGCTGGTAAAATGACAATCCACCATAAATACGGTACGGAATGTCACGTTTTCTAAGAGCATCCTCCATCGCACGGCTCTGGGCGTTGGTACGATATAAAATTGCAAAGCTGCCGTTCTTCAGCTGGTGCTGCATTTTCTGTTCGAAAATAGTACCGGCGACAAAACGGCCTTCCTCACCATCGGTAAGGCTGCGGTGTACCCGTATGGGTGGGCCATCATCATTAGCAGTCCACACCACTTTATCAAGCTTAACTTTATTTTTATCTATAATGGCATTTGCAGCCTCAACAATATTTTTTGTCGAGCGGTAGTTTTGCTCAAGGCGGTAGGTCTGTACACCCTCGTAATCCTTTTGAAAATTAAGGATATTATTAATGTTGGCGCCGCGAAAAGCATAGATACTCTGGGCATCATCGCCCACAACGCAAATATTTTGAAAACGGTCGCTTAATGCACGCACTATAAGGTATTGTGAGTGGTTAGTATCCTGATACTCATCTACCATTATATACCTGAACCTGTTTTGGTATTTGGCAAGCACATCGGGAAAACGGTTAAGCAACTCATTTGTGCGCAGTAGTAAATCATCAAAGTCCATTGCCCCCGCTTTAAAGCAGCGGTCTACATAATTTTGATAGATATCGCCCAGGCGTGGCTTCTTGCTCATTGCATCGGCCTCCTGCAATTCGGGGTTATTAAAATATGCCTTTACTGTTATCAGGCTGTTTTTATAAGACGATATGCGGCTAAGTACCTGTTTTGGCTTATACACATCTTTGTCAAGCTGCATTTCCTTTATAATAGACGATATAAGGCGCACGCTATCCTGAGAATCGTAAATACTAAAGTTAGACGGGAAACCCAGTTTGTCGGCTTCAAAACGCAAAATTTTTGCAAAGATGGAGTGAAAGGTACCCATCCATAAATTTTTAGCTTCTGATGCACCAACTATATCAGAGATACGCTTTTTCATCTCCTTTGCCGCCTTATTAGTAAAAGTTAGCGCAAGTATATTAAATGCATCTACCCCCTGACTCATGAGGTATGCAATGCGTATGGTGAGTACTCTTGTTTTCCCCGACCCTGCACCGGCAATGATGATCATTGGGCCATCTTTTTGTAGTGTAGGTGCCTGCTGGGCTTCGTTTAATTGACTTATATAATTCTGAATGTCCATTGTATAACTTTAACCGCAAAAATAACGATTTTTGACGTGAATAATTGCCAAAAATATTTGGATACAAATTCGTTGAAAAAAACTTATTTCGTTATTTTCGCTATTCACAATTATTTATATGTAGCGCCGTTATCCTGCTACTAAACCACTTAACCGTATATTATGGAATTTGAAAGTTTCCTGCAAGTTGTATTTTCTATTGTACCTTCAATAATTGTAGGTGTTATTGCCTATTTTTTCTTTAAAATGCATACCGAAAATGAGGAAGGCCGCCGCCGTTACCTTATACATAAAGAGGCTCAGAAAACTGCCATGCCGTTGCGTCTCCAGGCTTATGAGAGGCTTTCGTTGTTTTTAGAGCGCATAGACCCCGCTAAGCTGCTTATAAGGATTACCCCACAGTCCGGCAACAAGCACGATTACGAAGAATATGTAATTGCGCAAGTAGAACAGGAATACGAACATAACCTAACCCAACAAATTTATGTTTCTGCAGAGTGCTGGAATATTATTACCACCGCTAAAAATGCTACCATACAAACCATTCGCAAAACCAATATGAGTGAGCGTGTAGATACCGCTAATAAGCTGCGCGAAGTAATGCTTACCGACTTATTTGATAAACAAAGCCCAAGCAGCATTGCCCTCGCCCACCTAAAAAATGAGGTATCTGAACTATGGTCGGAATAACTTAAAATAATTTATCTTTATAATTGAAAGGCATCTTAGGGATGCCTTTTTTTGTAGATACTATTAAATATATGAAGGCATTAAAAAAATACAAAATATACCTCATCGGGTTTCTCTTCCTTGGTTTCCCTACGGCACTTAATGCTTTTAAACCAACGCAAAATGAAGATAGGTTTTTATATTTCATAGTTAATCCTAAAAAACAAAGCATAGCGTTATTTTATAAAGATGATAAACAAAAACGTTTTGGGAGCATTCAAAATTTAAAAACTTTCATCGAACAGAAACATTTAAAATTGGAATTTGCCATGAATGGCGGTATGTATAAGAAAGACGGTTCGCCACAGGGATTGTATATTGAGTCAGGCAAAATTATATCTACTATTGATACAATAACTAATGCTCACGGCAATTTTTATTTGCAGCCTAACGGAATTTTTTACATTACCGATGCAAATAAAGCAGGCATAAGCACTACAAAAAACTTTAAAAACAGCAATGTAAAATACGCCACACAGTCGGGGCCAATGCTACTGACAGACGGCAGAATAAACGATGCTTTTAAAGAAGGCTCGGCTAATTTACAGATTCGAAATGGTGTAGGAATGCTCCCAAATGGCAATGCAGTTTTTGCGATTAGCAAAGAGCCGGTAAACTTTTACGACTTCGCTTTAAATTTTAAAAACCTTGGCTGCAAAAATGCACTGTATCTTGACGGTTATGTATCCCGAGCATACATACCTACGCAAAAATTGCTGCAAACCGATGGTGACTTTGGCGTAATAATAGCCGTAAAAGCATGACGATTATTTTTCACTTAACAACTGCTCCAGTTTTTTCTTTTCTGCTTCCGGCAATTGCGGTAGCATAGTTTCGAACAATGGACGATAGCCGTCTTTTTTGAGCAGCTTGCGTATATTATCTTTCCCAAACTTTACAAATTGCCATTTATGGTGCAATGTCGCATTAACAAGGTTCTGCCATATAATAGGGTCGGCTTTACCTATATAAGTTAGGTTAGCTAAAGCATTTTGGCGTACCGAGCTTTCATATCTTGGAGAAGCATATTGCAGCAGTTCACCATAAAAATCAGCTTTCTTTTCAGGGTGATAGTCTTTAGCAGCATATGCTAATGTAAGCCAAAGGATGCGCAGGTTTTTATCGTTAAAACCTACCCAGTTGGCGCCCTTATCTAAGAACTCTTCCTGTCTTTGAGGGAAACGATTGCATAAGATATTTAGCGCAACCTCTCTGGTTATGTATGAATCATCATCAAGTAGCGATATGTACTCTTTTTCAAATTCCGGCGGAATAGTAGTCATGGTTCGTGCAACAGCCTGCCTCAGGCGAATATCACCTGTTTTCATAGCGTAACGAATCAGTTCTGCTTTCTCGGCGAATGGCACTTTCGCAGTCTGAAAAATAACTTCCTGTTTTACGGGGTAGAATTGGTCACTCTGCAAAATCTGCATGAAAATAGGCTTCTTTTCGTCAAAACGCTTATCGCTTAATTCACCGATTTTTAGATACAACTGCATGAACTGGTTCTTACTTAAAATTTCGACTGCTTCGGCAACCTCAAAACCGGCACTTTCCAACCAGCGTGTTTTGAACGATGCTGTATCATAAGACGAGACTTTATTTATCTCTGCTAAAAACTGATCGGTGTTAACATTTTTAAAAGCATATTTTTCAAGGTAATTTTTAACAGCCGTTCTAAATGCCTCATGCCCTACTCCTTCACGTAAAACATGCAATGCCCACGCACCTTTTTGGTAAAAAGAAAGTGTACTTGCCTTTTCATTCATTACAGGAATGGTGTCGGTTTTTGCAGCTTGTTGCAGCCGCTCGGCTATATCATACATTTCGTAATTAAAATGGTCATCCCCATACAATTCACGCTCAGCAAGTAATGCATAATAGGTAGCAAAGCCTTCCTGCAGCCAGTGGTGAGTGCCGCTTTCGGCAGTAATTAGATCGCCAAACCATTGATGCGCCAACTCGTGCGCATTTACATTTATATAAGTGCGGTCGTTAAAGCCGGTTTCGTCTACCACGAAGTCTTCACTAAAAATAGTCGACGTTGTATTTTCCATACCGGCGTATAAAAAATCGAGCACAGGTACCTGGCGGTATATTCCCCAAGGGTATCTAACCCCTATTTCCCGTTCTAAATAGTCAAAGATGCGCTTGCTGTCTCTGTACGTGGGGCCAAATTTGGAGGCATCTTCGCTTCGATAATAATATTCTAACGGCGTCCCGGTAGCCGATGCTTCCGTTTGATGCTCAAATCTGCCGATAGCAAGCATGGCAAGATAACTGCTCATGGGCTTCTCCATCCTGTATTCCCATTTTTGCAGGCCACCTGTTTCAGACTTACCTTTTAAAATTCCGTTTGCGAGAACCTCATAGCCTTTTTCATATCCTACAGACAGGTTAAAAATTACCTTTTCGTTTACATCATCAAAACTTGGTAGCCAGTGGCTCGTATATTTTCCCTGCCCCTGTGTCCAAATTTGCACATCACTGTCACCTATGCCGTTAGGCCCTGGAGTCGCAGTATTGTTACATTCAGGGCAATCAAATCTAACAAAATATAATGTTTGTTTAGGCTGGGCAGTATAGGTAAACTCAACAGTATTCTTACCTTTTTTATAACCTTTGTATAGCTTTAATGCATTTGCCGAAGCTGCCCAGCCTGTCTTTTTTTTACCGTTTACCCTAACCTCCTTAAATTGCATGTTACGCGCATCGATGTAAATAGTATCAGGTTTAGAAAACACATCGAAAGTATAGGTAACCTTACCCGTAACCTGTTTTGACGGTACATCAAAAGTCAGGTAGGCATCGGCAGATTTAAAATCTACATCCTTTAATTGCTGTGGGTGCAGGGTTTGGGCAGATAATATAGTATAGTTAAACAAAGCAAGGGCAATTAAGCAGGCTCTCATTGATATATTTTTTACAAAACTAAACAAATAGCGTCATTATAATTGTGGTCTCCCTGCAATCTATTTTTAATAGAACGTTAAAACAGGTCGTATTAAAATTATAAATTTTTTATTTTGTAATCTAACGTTTACAATATGATACACGCTACAACTACATATAAAAATTTGGCATACGCACTACTATTATTAATAACCTTAACGTTGCCTCAAACCGTTAAGGCGCAATTGCTCCCAACATCTGAAACTGAAACTAAGGAAGCTGAATATCCTGCCGACTCCCTTGACCGACGCACTCCGAGGGGAGCCGTGAATGGATATCTTAAAGCAATGGCCGACCAGAACTATATACGTGCAAGCCAATACCTGCAATTAAAACGTTCCTGGCGAAAAAATTTGCAACGAGTGCGATTGGTACAGACTTTTCAGCGCCTGCTTGACCAACGCGGCGATATGGCACCTACGGCACTATTAAGTAATAAGTATACAGGAAACCCGGATGACGTACTTGAAGAAAATCGCGACCTTGTAGGAACTATAAAGTTAGATAGCGGCGATATATCGCTATTTGTGGTAAATGTAGCCGCCGCTGAGCAGCCACCACTATGGCAATTTTCTGAGGAGACGGTCGAACAAATATCGGCAGCGATATCTGATGAAAAAACCCCATTAGATACTATTATGCCAGAGACTCTGATGGATAAGAAACTTGGCGGCGTGCCTATAGGCCACTGGATAGCGGTAGTAGCTATTGCCTTAGTGGCATACCTCATAGCTTGGGCACTTGTGGCATTTGTAGGTTTCATTATTAAAAAAACCTGGAAAAAAGTAAGTGAAGAGGAAAAATGGACGATTGTAAGGGCTATGGGTTTACCTTTCAGGCTGTATATTGCAGTTTGGCTATTTGTCGCAGTTTCTCAATATGTAGGTATATCTATCATAATAAGACAGCGTTTTAGCGCTATAACCTTTATCATAGGCATTGTAGCCTTCCTTATCATGCTATGGAGGCTTGCCGACATTATTAGCGAGTATACTAAAAACAGAATGACGCTGCGTAAACGTATTTCGGCAATCTCAGTTATACTGTTTTTGAGAAGAATGGCGAAGGCGGCTATAGTAATCATTGGCTTTATAGCTATTTTAGGTGCAATTGGGCTTGATGTGACTACATGGTTTGCTGCCCTTGGTATTGGTGGTATCGCGCTTGCGCTGGGTGCTCAAAAAACTATGGAGAACTTTGTTGGCAGCGTTACACTTATATCCGACCAGCCTATCAGGGTAGGTGATTTTTGTAAGGTGGGCGATATTACCGGCACAGTAGAATCTATAGGTATGCGAAGTACCCGACTGCGCACCGGCCAGCGTACGGTGGTAACTATACCTAATGGAAGTTTTTCGAGCAATAACATCGAAAATTACGCCCATCGTGACCGTTTTTTGTTCAACCCAACATTGGAATTTAGAATGGAAACCACTCCTGACCAACTGCGCTATTTGCTTGTAGAGATCCGAACCCTACTCTACTCCCATTCCTGTGTAAACCCTGATCCTGCCAAAGTTAGATTTACAGGCTTAACGGCGAGTGCCTACAAGGTTGAAATATTCGCCTACATTGAAGCGTCTAACTTTGATGCTTCGCAGGAAATTCAGGAAGACTTGCTGCTGCGTATACTGGATATTGTTGCACAGAGCGGTACTGACTTTGCCTTCCCGAGCCAGACATTGTACATGGCCCGTGATAAAGGTACGGATGAGAGCAGGACAACTACCGCAAGCAAAACCGTAAATGAATGGAAAGATGCCAGCGAGATGCAGCTGCCGGCATTTACCGCCGAACAAAAAGAGAAACTGAAGGGCAGTATAAAATATCCGCCTGAAGGGTCGGCTATGAACGGCACCAAAGATTCCACAGTTTAAGCATTACTATCACGATGTAGTAAAGCCATTCAACCCTACTTTATACCCATTAGAAGATACCATATTACCGTTTAACGAAAAATACTACACCTAATATTATATAGCAATATTTTTGGGTAACATTAATAGCCTTACCCATTATGACAGATTATATATTTTACCTTGAAAAAGAAATTCAGCCTTACCTGTTAAATGGATTTTATACATTTATTGGCCCGGCCAACCCAGATCATCTTGGCGACTTTACCAGTGTAGTTAACTTATTAGCTCCTGCTAATAACCCCGTTAGAAGCATAAATAACGCTCTCATAAACAAAAACGTAGTTAAGCAAGTACTTGCAACCTTATACCAGGATGCAGATCTTAAAGTATATGTAGTGGAAGGCAGCTTACCTTACGGACTTCTTTACACTACTCTTGAAGAATATTGTGACCGTTTTGATATTAATTTCAGAGCTCTGAGTTCGTAAGTGTTTTATAAATCATAATATATAAACCGCTTATCGACAGTAAACTGCCGTCCACGGCTGTTGAAAATACTTTCTAACGAATTTAAATTTTTAACAACTACTCTTAGCCTAACTTCGTACATATATTTAAATTGTAATCATGGCTACACGGTTAACGCTTATTGATAACGACGGCAACGCAATGGAATGTTTTTTAAACCAAAACAATTCATTTCAAATTAATGTTGCTACAGATAGTGAAGAATTTCTAAGTACGGCTTCTATCAGCCTGAACAAGGATCATATTCAAAAATTACTGATGATGCTTACTAAGTCTTTAAACGAAATTAACGATTGTCCTCCTTTAAACGATGTGAGGCCAAAAATCAAGCACAAGCTTTTAGGGACATTTCTATAATTTCTTATTTATAATTACCTTCGTGCTTTCAAATTTTGCGATCATCGTACCTATCGAGTGTCTGTCTTATTAGCTGGCTGTCACAGGTTCGAATCCTGACGCGATTACAACACGTAGCCGTAATTAATGAATAACCTTCTCGATACACCAATAGAATACCTTAAAGGTGTGGGCCCTGCCCGTGGTGAACTGCTGCGTAAAGAATTGGGCATCCACAAATATGGAGACTTTATAAGCCTCTTCCCTAACCGCTACATCGACCGAACCCGTTATTATCGCATTAATGAGCTGCTTAACAGTGGTGCCGAGGTACAAATTGTAGGTAAAGTTATCAATATAAAAACGGTTGGCGATAAACGCACAAGGCTGGTAGCTACATTTACCGATGGTACCGGCGAAATGGAATTGGTATGGTTTCAAGGTCAAAAATGGATTCGGGAGAATCTGAAAATAAACGTGCCTTATGTTGCTTTTGGCAAATGCACTTCTTTTAACGGTGTATTCAATATGGCGCATCCCGAAATGGAGCCGCTTGCAGAGCATGAAGCAAGCCTTCGCAGTGCTATGCAACCTATTTACCCAAGTACCGAAAAGCTGACCCAGCGTGGCATTACCAATAAGGTGATAAGTAAAATAATGCAGCAGCTCTTTATAGAGACGCAGGCGTTATTTAGCGAGACACTGCCGGCTAACCTAATGCAGGAATTGCAACTCATACCTAAAAATGCGGCATTGTTTAATGTCCACTTTCCTAAAAATCAGGAACTTCTTGCAAAGGCCCAATTCAGGCTTAAGTTTGAGGAATTGTTTTTTATACAATTGCAGCTTATAACCAAAAACTTAATCCGGAAGCATAAAATAAAAGGACACCCATTTAACAGTGTAGGGACTTACTTTACTACATTTTATGAAAACCACCTACCCTTCGATCTAACAGGTGCTCAAAAACGTGTGGTACGCGAGATAAGGAACGACATGGGCCAACCTGCACAAATGAACAGGCTACTGCAGGGCGATGTAGGATCTGGCAAGACAATTGTGGCATTTATGAGTATGCTCCTGGCATTAGACAATGGCTTTCAGGCATGCCTAATGGCACCTACAGAAATTTTAGCGAACCAGCATTTTATCGGGCTTTCAGAGCTTGCCGCTCCTCTCGGTATCAATATTAAAATTTTGACAGGCTCTGTAAAAACCGCTGAGCGCCGCATTATTCATGAGGCGCTCGAAGACGGCTCTCTGCATATAATCATTGGCACCCATGCATTACTGGAAGACAAAGTACAGTTCAAAAATTTGGGTTTAGCAATTATAGATGAGCAGCACCGGTTTGGTGTAGAACAGCGCAGCAAGCTTTGGAAAAAGAACGATATACCGCCGCATGTACTGGTCATGACGGCGACCCCTATTCCGCGCACCTTGGCAATGAGCCTGTATGGCGATCTGGACATCTCGGTTATAGACGAATTGCCACCAGGACGTAAGCCTATTCAAACCGTTCACAGATCGGATGCTAATCGATTAAAGGTGTGGAAATTTTTAAAAGATGAAATTGCAAAAGGCCGACAAATATATATAGTTTATCCGCTTATTCAGGAAAGTGAAAAGATGGATTACAAAGACCTCATGGATGGCTATGAGAGCATCAGCAGGGATTTCCCGCTGCCTCAATACAGCGTGAGCATAGTGCACGGGCAAATGAAGCCGGCAGATAAAGACAGTGAAATGGCGCGGTTCTCTGCGGGTAAGACGAATATAATGGTGGCCACTACTGTTATAGAAGTTGGGGTAAACGTTCCCAATGCAAGTGTTATGGTAATAGAAAGCTCAGAGCGTTTTGGACTATCACAGCTGCATCAGCTTCGCGGGCGTGTGGGTCGTGGTGCCGATCAAAGTTATTGCATACTGATGACAGGCCATAAGCTTAGCAACGACAGTAAGCTGCGTATAGAGACTATGTGCCGTACCAACGACGGCTTCGAAATTGCAGAAGTAGACCTGAAACTAAGAGGTCCCGGAGATATCATGGGGAAGCAACAAAGTGGTGTGCTTAATTTACAGATAGCCGACCTTGTTAAAGACCGCGATATCCTCATGCTGGCACGTGAGCATGCAGTAAAGCTATTAAAAGACGACGCCGCAATGGCAAAACCTGAACATGCTAATCTTAGAAATGCATACATAGAGCTGACGAAGAAAAAGAGCATTTGGAATTACATAAGTTAAGATATATGCAGCAGGTAGATGGTACACTGATATGCCTAACATATATTTAATCATACAAAACTTAAATTTTTTAAAACGGATAGTGTCTAATATACTATCCGTTTTATCTTTAGTGCATAAATAGCTAAAAGTATGAAAATAGCAACCTATAATGTAAATGGCGTAAACGGCCGCCTGCCTGTTTTACTCAGATGGCTCGAAGAAACAAATCCTGATGTTGTATGCCTGCAGGAGTTAAAAGCACCCCAGGAAAAATTTCCGGAACAGGCTATAATAGATGCAGGTTACAACGCTATCTGGAACGGACAAAAGCAATGGAACGGGGTCGCTATACTGGCTAAAGCTGATTTAGAAATTAAGGAAGTTGGCCGTAATCTTCCGGGTGATCCTGAAGATGTACAGAGCAGATACATTGAAGCTATGGTAGATGATATATTGGTATGCTGTCTGTACCTGCCTAATGGAAACCCTGCGCCAGGACCAAAATTCGACTATAAATTATCCTGGTTTAAACGCCTGCATGACCGTGCGGCAGCATTGCTCGAGTTTAAAATACCTGTTGTAATTGTGGGTGACTATAACGTTATGCCTACGGATCTTGATGTTTACAAACCGGAGCGTTGGGTAAACGACGCGCTCTTTAGGCCTGAAGTTAAGGAAGCTTTTAAAACACTATTAGATCAGGGATGGACGGACGCAATAAGGACATTATATCCCGACGAAAAAATCTACACATTTTACGATTACTTTCGAAACGCTTACGGCCGCGATGCTGGGCTTCGCATAGACCATTTTTTGTTAAGTCCGCAATTAAGTAAAAAACTTAAGGCAGGCGGGGTGAATAAAGAAGTGCGTGGATGGGAAAAGACCAGCGATCATGTACCGGTTTGGATAGAGATCAAAAAATAATATCGACTATCAGCCGATACATGAAATTTACGCCTTAACCAAATTACACTTTTAATATAATTTGGTTAAGGGCATATTTATAATACATAAAAGAGTGTATTAACAATCCATAGTAACCAGCTGAAAATTATGTGCCTTATCTATAACATTAACCTGTGCAGGGCTAATCATAGATTTAGATGCCTTTTTATAAATCTTGCTGGCGCTTTTTACTTTATCAAGAGGCATAGTAACTAACACAAATGTAGTGAACTCCGCTATCTTAGATACATGTTTCCTTAGGTCTTCAGATACACCGGTATCGTTCCTACAGGAAATCATCTTCGCATCGCCACTATTTATGGCTTTTTTAGCCTCTGTCCAAAAGTGCTCACTGCTCTCTACGCTTTCGTTAAATAAGAATTCCGGTTCCACCGGCAGTTCAAATACTATAAAATAATTTTGTGGCATAAACATCAATTTGACACTATATTACGTACAAAAAAATACTTAAGATTTTGTGTTAAGATTAATTTAACAACATGTAATACATGTATGTTACTATGTTTAAACATAACACATTCATTACTAATAATATAATCATTTATAGATACCCCTAAATAAATTTATTTACTATTTAAATAAAGGATTAAATTATAAATAATCCTTCAAAATTACAAATTTTAGGACATAAATTTTAAGATTTATTTAATAAGAAAAGGTTAATAAAATTGGCGCTAAAAATTGTTAGATTACAATTGTTCAAACTCTATGGCTAAATCCTAATTTACTGTATTAAATATTTTTATTCATCTTTGTACTAATAATATTGAATCATGCAGTCTTACAATCCAAAAGAATGGCTTTCGTTTATTTTTCAGTTCCATAAAGGTGATACAATTCGCAAGCTATATCCTGTTATGGCTCTAATAGCATTGTATTGCGCGGTCGTAGGATATCTGGAGACAGAATACTTTGACTTACCGGAAACCAGCCACGTGAAAAACATCTCCCTCATGCATACAATGTTGGGATTTGTAATATCACTGTTATTAGTTTTCAGGACCAATACGGCTTATGATCGCTGGTGGGAAGGCCGCCGTATGTGGGGAGCACTCGTAAATAATAGCCGTAACCTGGCAATCAAGCTTGCTGTAATGCTTAAAGAAAAGAACGATAAAGACATTTTCAGAAAACTTATCCCTGCCTATGCACAGGTGCTTAATTTACATTTAAAGAATATAGATATCAGTCATGAGCTATTTGATGATGCTATACTATCTAAAGATCATTACCAGCATAAGCCAAATCAGATAGCGAAAGCTATTATGTCAAAACTTGACGACCTTTACCATGAGGGCAAGCTTACAGGCGAACAACTCATACTTCTTAACGCTGAAGTGCAGAGCCTTACTGATATTTGTGGAGCGTGTGAACGCATTAAAAATACACCTATACCCTACTCGTATAGTGCTTTTATTAAAAAGTTCATTTTTGTATATGTATTAACCCTTCCTTTTGGGTACGTATTTCAATTAGGTTATTATACAATTGCTGTGGTGGTATTTATTTTTTATGTTTTGGCAAGCCTGGAATTGATTGCGGAAGAAATAGAAGACCCGTTTGGGACTGATAGTAATGACCTTCCTCTTACCAAAATTGCAGAGAACATAAGGAAAAATGTAGAGGAATTAATTTACTAACAAACATCATAGCACAAATGCTATTAATCTTTGGCGGTACCTTAACACTACAGGTTTTATTTAATAACTATATTTAAAATAAAAGTATACTTATGCAAAGTGATAAAAAACCATCGGAACAAGTTAACAGTGCAGACGATAATGTGAGCAATAACGCACGCTACTCGGAGTCGGGCGAGATAACCCGTGAGGACGAACGCGACAAAAAAGACAGTACCGAAGACTGGAATGCCGAAGATAGCCGAACAAGTCATCATAAATAATAAGTGCCCAGGTTATCAGATCAAGAGAGTCGTTTAGTTGGTATATAATTTTGCTTATATTATATGTTATATTATAGTCATTGGAAAAGATTGGACGGATTCTGTAATTATAGATGCATAGCAATTTAGCTTTGATAAGAGCGTTACTACTTCAGTACAATACACGCCAGAAAAAATACTGGCAGAATTTTTGTTACTTTGTCGTTATTGTTACCGGAATCATGAAGAAATTTTTATTTTTAACAGTATTGTTTTTCGCTACTGTTAGTATGTGGGCTCAAAAGGATAACCCGGGCGGCGGAATCTCTATACCTCGCGGCAACAATATCAGCGTAAAGCCGGCAACTACTATAACGAAGCCACCTACTACCACTTTAAGCCCTAGTAGCCCCTTTGCACCTAAGCCAGAAAAGAGGAAGGATTTCAATTACGCTCCTATTGTGGTAGGCGAAAAGAAATCCGAATTTAGTATGTACCAGACGAATGATTTTGTAAATCGGAGTGCAGAATACGCCGATCGTACATCGGTGGCGCCTAAGGGAGAGTCTAATGCAGCATTTAGGGGTAACCAGTATTTTGGGGAAGTCAAAACTAAATCTAAGTTCATGCAGGTCATGGCGCGCGATTTTGGTGCTGAAGACGGTGACCGAATAAAAATATTGGTAAATGATCGTGTAGTGGTTGATGAAATTTATCTCAGCAATAGCTTCAAAGGGATTCAGATTACTTTAGATGAAGGATTCAACAAACTAGATTTCGAAGCTTTAAACCAGGGTACATCGGGACCTAATACTGCTGAATTCAGGGTTTATGATGATAAAGAAAATATGGTATCTAACAACCAGTGGAATCTTGCCACGGGGTTTAAAGCTACCGTTATGGTTATAAAAGAATAGCTGCCCATTTGGACAGCTATTCTTATTTTATAGGACTAACGAATTAGCTTTTTCTTTCTTCTCCTCATTAATCTCGCTCATAATCTCGGCGAATATCCTATATGATTTAACCCTGTCATTATGGTCGTAAATGTTCGTAACCACCATTAGTTCGTCAACCCCTGTCTGCTCTAAAAATCTTTGGGTTTCTTTTTTAACCGTTTCTTTATTTCCTGCAAAAGTATATTTAAGCATGTCCTTAACCGTTGGGTTATGCAATAACATCAACAAATCATCTGTCATGGTAGTTGGCGGTTTCAGGTAGTCCCTTTTACCTGTAAGTACCCCAAGGAACATTCTTATCAACGATGTAAAATTTTCTTCTGCTATTTCGGTATCGTCTGCCGCAATAATGTTTACTCCCGCAATGGTGTAAGGTTTATCCAGATACTGTGATGGCTGAAACTCGCTACGATAAATTTCGAGTGCATCCAGTAATTGCGAGGTAGCAAAATGGCTGGCAAAGGCATACGGCAGCCCCAATTTTGCCGCAAGGTGGGCACTATCGGTACTGGATCCTAAAATATAAATGGGCACATTCACACCTTCCGCTACTGTGGCACGCACCTGCGACCATTCGTTATCTGTCGAAAAATATTGTTGTATCTGCTCTATCTCTCCAGGAAAATTGGTAACCGACTGCATCCTGTCAGAACGTATGGCGTGTGCGGTGAGCTGGTCGGTTCCGGGAGCCCTGCCCAAGCCAAGATCGATGCGATCCGGATACAGCGTGCCTAAAGTACCAAACTGTTCTGCCACGATGAGGGGTGAATGATTAGGCAGCATTATACCGCCCGACCCTACTTTTATAGTTTTAGTCCCGCCTGCAACATGACCAATTAAGACAGCAGTTGCAGAACTTGCAATACTTATCGAGTTGTGATGCTCTGCAAGCCAGAAGCGACTGTAGCCCAATTCCTCTGCCTTTTGGGCAAGATTTACACTGTTTTTAAAACTTTGTGCTACAGAGCTGCCATCGGATATGAAGGCGAGCTCTAAAACCGAATATGATATATTTCCTGATTCCATGATATTTATATGCTGTATTACAATGCTTCGATATTGCAATAGTTACTACTAATTACTCAGACTAACTTTGCAATTACAATGCCATGGTAGATTATGTCAGCCACTATCATACTATACAAAGCTATAGCACATTCTATTAAAAAAGAACCCCGGGCCAATGGTCCGGGGTTCAATACGTTCAGGATAGCTATTCTTAATTTAAGTTGTAGCTGATATTTACATTGGCAGTAATCGTGATCTCCCCTATTGCAAGTGTCTCTTTAGAAGCTTCTTCAGAGATACTCTTATCCATCATAGCACTCATTCTGTAAACGGGTGGATAGTAGGTTTGTGTATTATCGGTCACCATTAAAGCCTTACCTAACTTTTGGCCTAAAGCACCCGTATAATCTGCAGCTTTTTTATTAGCATCGGCTACAGCCTTTACCCTCGCTTCACTTTCATACTGCGCTTGCTTCGAGGTTTTAAAGCTAACCCCGTTTATTGTATTAATGCCGGCATCTGTAAGCCCCATCATTAAAGCATCGTAATTTGTAAGATCTTTTAAATGTATTACAATAGTTTGAGAGGCGATATAGTTTTCTTTCTTCTTATTGTAATCGTAGTTACGGTTAAGATTTACCCTTTGCGTTTGAAAGTCACCCTGAGGCAGCTTTTGCGACTTAAGAAATTTTATAACTTTATCTATTGCAGCATCGTTAGCTTTTTTAACCTCGGTTGCATTACTCCCGGTATTGCTCACACCTACCGTAATATCTGCCTGATCTGGCGTTACAATAATTTTTCCTTCGCCCGATACATTGATTTGTGGCTGTTGGTTGGGTTGCATTTGTGCCATAGCAGCGGTGCCTGCAAATACTAATACTAAGAGTGCGATCTTTTTCATGATGTTTGTTTTATTAATGATTTTCTGTAGGAAATTCAAATTGCGTGCCACATTCGGGTTTTATATTTTATTTGTTTTCGCCATAACAAATAAGACAACAATTGGAACAAGCAACAATATAACCATCAGGGTATTATCGTAAATCATGTATGGAACTCTCGAAAGTGTAAATACGTAACCGCCTATAGCACCACCAAAGTGAGCCACATGCCCAATGTTGTCATTTTTGGCTTTCATACCATAAATAGAATAAAGAAGATAACCAATACCAAAAACATAGGCAGGAATAGGGATGAAAAAATATAAGCTGAGCATCATATTTGGCTCTAATAATATTGAAGAGTATAATATCCCTGTAACTGCGCCCGAAGCTCCAATAGCCGTATACCAATAGTCATCTTTATGGAAATACAATGTGAGCAAGCTTCCCGCCACCAGGCTAACAAAATACACAAGTACAAATGCCCACATTCCTAAGTATGCAATAACAACCGGAGCAAAAAAGTATAGGGTAATCATGTTAAAGGCAAAGTGCATAATATCTGCATGCAGAAATGCGCTTGTTATCATGCGGTATTGTTCGCCGGCACGTATACTGCCAATATTAAACTGATACTTTCTAAAAAATTCCCGGTCTTCAAGTCCCTTGTAACTAACAATTGCATTAAGCGCTATAATTACAATAAGTGCGATGTTCATATCCATACTACAATTTTATGGTGTAAAAATACTTAATATCATTTGTATGTAAAGCCTCGTGGCATCAAACAAAGTTCAAATAAATAATAATAAAAAGTATATTTGTAAAAAAAAGCATGCAGCTATTAGGATACATTCTTATATATCCATTTTTTTGGTTCGTCTCTATACTCCCTTTTAGGATACTCTATTTTCTATCAGATGTGCTTTGTCTCATTGTCTACAGGATAATAGGATATCGTAAAAAGACAGTGAGGCAAAATCTTCTACTGGCCCTCCCTCTTCTAAATGATGCAGAACGAAAAGCAATAGAGAAAAAATTTTACAGCCATTTTTGTGATACGCTTTTAGAAATGATTAAAAGCATGTCTATTTCTGAGAAAGAAATGAAAAAACGGTTTGTACTCGAAAATATGGAACTGGTACACGAATACGAAGCCCGAGGTAAAAGTGTCGCCCTTATATGTGCGCATTACGGCAGTTATGAATGGCTGCTAATTATGAATAAATACCTGACTACCCACAAAGGTTTCGGAATCTATAAAATAGTGCGCAATAAGTATTTTGACTCATTGGTTAAAAAAATACGTAATAAATTTGATGCCCAACTGATAGATACAAAACATATTATACCCGCCATGCGTGACCACAGGCGAAAGGGGATTTTAGGTTATTACGGCTTTTTAAGTGACCAGTCTCCAAAGCTTGACAGCGCTATCTATTGGACCAACTTGTTTGGTATGGAGGTACCTGTACACGTGGGTGCTGAAATGCTTGCGAAAAAGCTCGATCTAAATATAATGTTTGTAAAAGGCCAGAAAATAAAGCGTGGCTATTATAAGGCTACGTTTATTGGCCTTGATAAGGCACCAAAAGAATATCCTAATTACGAAATTACCGATATGTTTTTACGCCTGATGGAAGACCAGATACGCGAAGTGCCGGAGTACTATTTATGGACACATAAACGTTTTAAACACCGCCGTAACGATCCGCCGGTGCTTACAGATCAAACCACTGCATAACCATAGCATTCAGAGTTTCACTATTATCCTGCGAATGGATAAATTCGTTTGTGCGATTGTTGTACTTATAGTCTTCCGCCCACGCGGTATGGTTTTCTGCCAAAGACTTAATACTGTCGCATACATATTGTATCTCTGCATTAGTTGTAGTAGGATGTACTGACATGCGTATCCACCCCGGCTTTTGTATAAGGTCGCCCAGGGATATCTTATCTGTAAGATAATTAGATTGTTCCTGATCCACATGAAGTAGAAAATGGCCATATGTGCCAGCACAACTGCATCCGCCACGAGTTTGAATGCCAAACCTGTCGTTAAGCAATTTTACGCCAAGATTAAAATGTAACCCGGTTATATAGAATGATATGACTCCAAGTCGGTTAGTATGCTGCGGTGCGAGTATGTTTATATTTTCCACATTTCCCAATGCCGAAAAAATGTAATCTATCAATTCTTCCTCCCTGCGAAGTATATTCGCAACACCCATTTGCTCTTTAAGCTTTACTGCAAGTGCAGTTTTTATTACCTGAAGAAAACCGGGTGTACCACCATCTTCACGCTCCTCTATGTTATCAAGGTATTTATGCTCTCCCCAAGGGTTTGTCCAGCTTACCGTTCCTCCTCCTGGATGATCGGGTATCATGTTTTTATACAGCTTCTTATTAAAAATCAAAATACCTGCGGTACCGGGGCCACCAAGAAACTTATGGGGAGAAAAGAAAATAGCATCTAGCCTGGCTTCTTCATCTTCCGGGTGCATATCTATAGTAACATAGGGTGCAGAACAGGCAAAATCTACAAAACACACACCGTTGTACTGATGTATTAATTTCGCAACTTCGTAGTAAGGGGTCTTTATGCCTGTTACGTTAGAACATGCGGTTATAGATGCTATTTTAAGCGTATAGTCTTTATACTCTTCCAGAAGTACCTTAAAACTATCCAGGCAAATTAATCCTTGCGGACAAGCCGGTATTATAACCACGTGGGCAATTGTTTCCAGCCAAGATGTATGATTAGAATGGTGTTCCATGTGCGATATAAAAACCACTGGCTTTTTCTCGGCAGGAACATTTGTAAAAGCTTTTAGATTTTCCGGTACTTTAAGTCCCAGTATTCTTTGAAATTTATTTATAACTCCGGTCATACCTGTGCCGTCGATAATCAAAATGTCATCGCTATCAGCGTTTACATGGTCTTTAATAATATGGCGCGCTTCGTGATAAGCTGTGGTCATGGCTGTGCCGCTCACAGTAGTTTCAGTATGCGTATTTGCTACAAATGGGCCGAATACGTTGCTAATCTTATCTTCTATTGGCCGATACAGGCGGCCGCTGGCCGTCCAGTCAGTATACACAATGTTCTGAATTCCAAAGGGCGAAACAAACTCCTGGCCTATGCCGATAATGTTTTGCCTGAAAGCAGTAAAATATTGTTCCAGTTCGGTATTAAGCAGTGTATCTGTAGCCTGTAGCATAAGTAGATTATTAACAATACAAATTTAGCAAAATATCTATTGCTTTTAATTCTATTTTAGATAGTATTCAAGGTCAGGACAGCTATAACGTATAAAGGTAGCAGTATTATTATACTTGCCATAAAAATCGTGAAGCCATTTGCCCGGTGGATGTTTTGCAGGTTTTTCCCAATAATTGAAATTACCATAATCGCTTTCGTTACTGCAGATATATAGCATAAGGCTTGCCATCGCCCGCTGTTCATCATCTCTGGCGGCATTTAAAGCCATTTTATAATACTTTGCCGCAACATTCCTGTTTAAATAATTGCCACCATTATAATTTTGCTCGGCCTTACCCATACTACCAAAAACTGTTTCATAGTATATATCTCCCTGATAATAGGCGAGCATTATCCAGGCATTACCCATGTCGCTAATGTTATAATAGGCATTTGCAAGTTTTAAGTAACTGCCTGCATCTGTTTTAGTCTGCAAATCAATAATTTGTTTTATGAATTTTGCCTTATTAAACTTGTAATCAAACCTGCGCTCTTTAAGGGCATAGTTAAGAACCCTCGGGTAAAAAGGATCTTCATTAAGATAAGCAGAATAATACCAGTTGTTTTTATAAAAGTAATCCGGTACCTGTTTAAAAGTTTCATAGGCCAGCTGAAGATTATCCTGCCTTAGAGCTATAGTTCCTTTTAAATCAAGATAAAAATAACGGCTTGTGGTTGTGCCATCACATATAAAATTTTCAAACGGTGTTTTTTGTTTTTTGTCCACCAGGACTACGAGATTATCGATATCGCCGGTTTTAGCATAAATATCAAAATACGAAAGGTGCATGTAATCCGGCTTATCGCCAAAATCGTCAGGCACATAATATTCTCCGGGTGCATCATAAGCATATTTAAAATTTTCCGATTTTAAAAATAGCAACCCTGCTGTAGCCATATCGCCATGCTTATTATATTCGCCTGCTAAAACCCGTAGTAAACTAAAAATGCTTTTACCATAAGAATTATCCTGTTGGGCAAGACTTAGCATTTTTGTAATAGCACTGTAGAGCTGTTGCTTAACCTCTTTACTATGTAGGTCGAACTGGCGAACAGCTACTAGAGCAAGCTCAGTATATTTTTGTGTAAGCACAGAAGCTGTTGCATTATTACTTATAGCACTTGCATACCCATTGCCGTCGTTAATCTGGTCATCCATAAAACTAAGATGGGCAATACCCGCAGCAAGATAATCACGGCTCTCCCCTTTGGCATCGGGGTATATTTTTATCAGGAATGCCTTAAACACGCGCAGGTAATTCATGTCTTTTATGTAGTTTGTTCTGCGTGCTTTAGCATATTCCTCTCCCCACCCGTATGATGCGTATTGATCCGGGCCAGTATTTTCCATTTTTGGAGAAAAAATCCAATCTTCAAGTTTATTTATTTCCTTGCTTATTAACATGTTAGCGTAGTCGCTATCCGGCCACAAAGCGTAAACCCTTTTTATATCCTCAACGCAGGGCGCAGGATTTTTCATAGCCGGTATGGCAACGATTACAGCGCGCTCACGGTCGTTTTTTGCAAATTTCAACGTTTCCCTTATTACTTCATCGTCAAAATTATACCACTGCATTACAGCAATAACTTTTTCTTCGCAGGTATCAAACACGCGGCTTAGGTAATAGTTTTGTTCTGCTTTATTAGTCGTACAATACGCTTTAAATAAAAGTGCCCAGGATTGCACTACAGTTTTGTTACTATCTAAAAAATAAAGGTCATACAGCTTTATAACATTTTTGCGGCTGCCATAGCGTATTAGCATAAAAGCGTAACGCTGCTGCAGGAAAGTATCTTTTACCGTGGCGAGCTTATTCTCTATAGAGCCAAGCTGAAATTCTTCTGTAACTTCTGCATCGTCCCAATAATTGTGGGGCTCCACATCATCCCACGACTCCCACTTAGAGGTTTGTGGATTGCCTTTGTACTCCATTTCTTTAGCAAATACAAAATATTTCAGCAGAGGCTTATTTTCAGGCTTTAACAATTGGTGTACAAATGTATTACCGCTGAAAACTGAGGGTAGCGTATGACTATTATATGCCAGCTGAAATTTTTCAGGCTCGGTATCATATTGCAGGGCATAAATATCCGTTAGGGTTGCCCGCTCGCCTATTTTTTGCTGCCATTCGGCACAATTTCTCCATCTGTCTGTTTTGCTGTATATTTCATATTCATTAAAATAATGCTCTGAATAAAAAAATGGGCTAAACTTAGCCATATTACCCACCTGTGCCTTAAAGAAAGCAAGACGCAGGGTTTCTGCGTCATCTCCCCAGCCACATGCTGCGGCACTTACAGTAAATAATAGTATTAGGCTACTCGCCAAAAAGCGAGTAATAACCCGAAATTGCATTGATGCCATAACTATCTATATAATTTTCATCCCACGAAAAAAACGTTACTCTCGATCCTTCAAGATCAATATTCTTTTTTAAAAGCGCGATCATCTTTTTCATCTCGGCGTCGCTAACTCTCTCTATCCTTATCTCGTCGCCATTGCGGTAGTACGATTCTTTAATAACGATATCACTTTGTAAAACATAATGATTTTGAGCTATTTTTTTAAACGCCTTATTCTCTATATTATAATAATCGTTGGGTAATATTCCTTTAAATTTTCCTCCCCTAAATACCAGTGCCCAACTAAAAACAGGCAATGCAGCATCGAGCTTTAGCGGATAATCATTATGGTTTACATACTGCCCCATAATTTTTGACGACCCAATAGAATTTTCGTTGTCATAACTTGTGGGATTACTCATATTGTAGCACATAAGAAGTCCCCTGTCTGCCGGGGGAATGCCCGCCGTTTCATAGTCGCGATACTGCCATAAACGTATTGTGGCAGATAGTGCATATCCAGGCATTTGTCTTTTTATTTCGCCCAATAAATAAAAATAATTGTTTTTTGATTTTACAGTCCAGTCGCAATCAATAAGTATTTCATTAAAACGGCCTTTAAAAATCTGCGCTTCATCTTTTTCGCACGCATCCTTTTCTTCATCTTGCAGTCCATATTTATTAAGAACGTAACGCAACGTTTTTTCTTTCGACGTATCTAAAATATGGGTAATCCTTTTGCTGATTTTTTGCGCAAGTTCTGCCAGTTGCGGCCGGGTACTTTGCAGGAGTATATCGTTAGTAATGTAAACCGAAGGTGTAATGTTTAAGCGGTTTGTCTCATCTGATACATCCCACATTGTTGCTATAGGTTCTGCCTGTTTATCGTATGGGTTCCACCCTACATCAAAGAAACGCATGTACATGTGATTAACAGCCAGCGAGTCTGCTTTGTTTTTATCAATGCTGTAAGATGAGTAATTAGTTTTCCAATAACAAAAGGAGCGCGTTATATGAGGCACTTTATTACAGGATATTACCAGAAAAATTCCACATAGGAACAAGAGTTTATTCATTAGCGGGCAGTGCTTAAATCCGTAACGAAAATAGTATTAAAACATTATGCTTTAATGTAAAAATGAAGTCTGTTAATAACTTTTAAATCAGGTGCTTTATATTTGGAAAAAATTACGGTTGAGTATAAAATCAATCACACTTTAAACTATATTTTATAAACGTTCTATATGCCAATCTCTACCTGAAAACGCAAATACCAATTTTGCTTAGATGTGCCATCAAAGTAATTAAGGTCGTCTAACGTTAATTCTGCCTGGGCTTTAAAAGCGTGTTCCCATATATACTTTGTAACCCCAAGGCTGTATTGTTTAGCATTTGGCGCAAGCCTTTGTATATTGGTATGAGCATTTTGAGTAGAAAAACGGCCTATAACTTCGTAATCAGAAATAAATAAGTAGCTGAGCTGATAGTCAAATCCATGACCTGTAAAAATGTACTGTACATCTGTATCATCAAGCGGGTTTAATGTGATAGGATCTTTCGCGATGCGCTGCATATAAGCGCTCATTAGTGACCAGCCGTTATATTTAACCATTGCATCTAATAATATCGACTGCATATCGCGCTTTTCAAACAGGTCATTACCTAATTGGCCTCCCGTACGCCTTGCCTTATTGTTAAACTGATAAGCTCCGGATAGCATTACTTTAGGTTTTGCCTCGCGCATAAGGTCACCTTCAAAGTAAGCGCCATCTTTAGTAAACGCACCTAAAGGGTATAATTCTACCTTCCCGGTATAGGCAAGCCCATTATCTGGTTTATCGGTAGAATTTCTGCCCTCACCAGTGCTTATTGCTCCTCTTAAATTATAAGAAAATTTGTCTGTCTGTTCATGCTGGTTGTGCACCTGGATACCAAAATCCCTATCGATCGTAAAACGTGCATTATTTATAGTTCTGTCGGTCAACTGCAGTCCGCCTGAAGAGTTTACCCGTTGGCGGTTACCCGGCAACTTCGTTTGTCCAAACCCAAAATTCCATCTCTTATTAGGACGGTAAAATACAATTGCATCACGAATAATATTTATGTTTTCACCTTCCTGAATTTCACCCACATCGCCGGGAGCAAACGATAGCTGCAAGGCATATATAAATTTTGGGTTACCTACATAACCATCAAACCTAAGCCTCAAGCGACGTATCTGCCCATCAATAGCTGACTCCTCCCCTTCGTTCTCGATATAGGTTGCACGATTTTGCATCCTAAAACGTATGTTGAATTGAAAGATACTGTCCGGAGACGTAATTCCAAGTCCCTTACCATAATTATAATATGGCAGGGCTGAAAGTTTAAGATCATTATCTTTAGTAGTCCTTCTAACATCTATCTGGCCGGATGCCAGTAGACATAAAAAAAGTAGCGCAAAAGTAAAGATGTTTCTCATATGCAGGCAACATTTGGTTTCATTTATAAGCTTTAGTCTTACCTGATTACAGAGGCAAAGTAAATTTTGCGCAAACTTAATATTAATTATCGCCATACGAATAGTACCTTTGCAAAAATTTTACTTATGCCCGAATATATAGGATATCATTTTACAATTACCCCAAAGGAGCCCGGAGCAGAAATACTTATGGCCGAGCTGGAGTATACCTCTTTTGAAAGCTTCGAAGAGACAGAGACCGGCCTTAGCGCATATATACAAAAACAGCTTTGGACAGAAGATGTGCTGAAGGACATACAGATATTGCACTCGGAAGAATTTGAAATTTCATATGTTGTTGAACATATTGAGCAGGTAAACTGGAACGAGGAATGGGAGAAGAATTTCGAGCCTATAGAAGTTGATGATACCTGCAGGGTTAGAGCTCCCTTTCATGAATATCGCGATGTAGAATATGACATAGTTATAGAGCCTAAAATGAGCTTTGGCACGGGACACCACGAAACTACATTTATGGTCATCCAGCATCTTCTCGAGACAGATGTTGCGGGTAAAAAAACGCTCGACATGGGTTGTGGAACCGCCATACTGGCCATACTTGCTGAGATGAAAGGCGCGCAGCCTATTGACGCTATAGATATTGATAATTGGTGTTACCAAAACTCTATTGAAAATGCCGAACGTAATAATTGCCATCACATATCCGTTTATGAAGGTGATGCATCACTGCTGGCGGGTAAAAAGTATGACCTAATTATAGCAAACATTAACCGCAATATATTGCTAGATGATATGCAGAAGTACGTAGATTGCCTAAATAGTGATGGAACATTATTATTAAGTGGTTTTTATGAGGAAGATATTCCGTTTATAGATGCATCCTGCACAGAGAAGGGATTAACGTTTGTTAAAAAACATCAGAAAAATAATTGGGTTGCCTTAAAATATGTAAATTAGTATTTAAACATTTGGATATGAGCACTAAAGAAGAAGTATTAGAGGAAGTACTTACCGAGGAGCAGACTTCTAATAACAATGAGATCGTTCTATATAATGACGAGGTAAATACTTTTGACCATGTAATTGAAACGCTTATAAAAGTTTGCAAACATACTGCGGAGCAGGCCGAACAATGTTCGCTCATTGTTCATTATAAAGGTAAATGCACAGTAAAGACCGGGGAATACAAGGAGCTTGAACCGCAATGCGCTTCACTTCTCGAAGCTGGCCTGAGCGCAGAGATTATATAATAAAGGGATGCTATCAGCATCCCTTTTAATTTGCTGCGGGTTATTTCGAACAGTGTCATCTGGTTAGTCATTTTATAAATGAAATACACCTATACATAACCTATACAACCTGTAACTATTTGCCTTTAAAGTATATAAATTGCATCCTTCGAAATTTATAAAGTTGACTGTTATTAGGCGTTTCAACGCTAAATGAACTGCGTATAGTTTATGTATATAATTTCATTACAACGATTTCGTGAAAAACCGTACTTTCACTTTATAACTAAACTTATAATTATGAAAGTAAAATTACTATCTCTTTTAAAAGTTATTAGAGCTTCGGCTTTAATAGGACTCTCCTTAATCTCGAATTATGGTACTGCACAAATTAATGTCACGGTTGACACGACTATACCTGCAGACCAATGGAAGGGCTACATGTTTGTCAATAATCTTGACGGATCCAACGCGTTCAATCAGGTGTGGGCAGTGAGCGACATTAAAACCGAATTTGACACGTCAAATAATCAGATAATTCTGTATCCAAATTATAATACATATAATGCTACGGATGCTTATTGGTCTAATGGCGAGCTTGGTAATAAAATAATGGATGGTATTACATACATAGAAACTGATGATCTTAACGGAATAGATTTTACATTTAGTGGCAATGTTATCAGTAATACGATTGCAAGCGGATATACGGCAGTGGCTTTTGTAAAGGTATTTAACGCCGATAATACGGTTACTTATGCTAATCTTTCTACCCCGCTCACCACCGGCAATTTTACGATATATTGTAATGGATCAGATTATCCGGATGCTGCCCAAGTACAATATGGTTATACAGTTACCGGCCTTAACGGAAATCCGGCAAATATGGCTACTAACGGAAACATAATTGTTGGTGCCGCTATGCCGGTCGCACCAACTGAAACAACTGTGTCAATAAATACAAATTCAAACTTAATAGCTTATGCAAACTGGTATCAATTAGACGGAACCACCTATGTAAACGGTAGTGAATGGAGCGTAGCTGACATTAAAACAGTGCGTAACGAGACTTCTAATACGTTAGATCTTCATCCTAACTTTAGTGCATACACAGATGAGGTAACTAACAGGCCGAACGAGAGTGTTTTTCATAATGGAGAAATTGGCAATAGTGTTTTTGAAGGTAACACTTATGTACAGGACGATGCCCTTGCAGGGCAAACGTTTATTTACACCGGAAATACTGTAAGTAATAGCTTGGTGGAAGGCTATAGAGCTATTGCTTTCATAAAAATATTTGATGCAAATTATGGCAATCTGCAAATGACAACCGCACCATTAGTGGCAGGTGAAAATTTTAATATTACGGCATCTCCCGCTGCCGGGTCGCATGTACAATATGGGTATGCTGTTATTGGACTAAATGCTAACCCTACGCAAGAAGCTGCATTAGGGTTCGCCCGCGTAGGGCAGGCAGTTGCTTCTGTTAAGACTCAGGTTCAAAATAAGGTTACTTTATACCCTAACCCTACCTCGTCTATATTAAATATTTCGTCTAATGAGATAATAGAAAGTATACAGATTGTAAATATGCTGGGACAGACTGTTATTGTCACCTCTCCAAAGGGTTTAACAGAGGCCGTTAGCGTTAATAGCCTTACTAACGGTATCTATGTAATAAACACAGTAACGAATGGTAGGACAAATTCAGCAAGATTTGTAAAACAGTAAACATTTAATAGTTCATTTTGATAGTTAAACCGCCTCACATTTTGTGGGGCGGTTTTATTATGTATTTCTTGTATATTCGCAGTTATTAACTAAAACAATGGCAACTTTGAAAAAATTGGCCCTTATTTTTTTATTATTTTCTACAATTCAGGTGTTATGCCAAGAGTTGCCGCCTATCGTAAAGTACAGCTCCGGGGCCTATAAAGCCGGCAATCAAAACTGGATGATGAGCCAGGATGGAAACAGATATATGTATTTTGCAAATAACGAGGGCCTGCTTGAATATAATGGAGCTACATGGACATTGTACCCCACCCCAAATGAAACCATAATGCGTTCGGTGAAGGTAATTGGCGACAAAATTTACACGGGATTTTACATGGATTTTGGCTATTGGAAGCGCCAATCTAACGGTGTATTAAGATACCACTCGCTAACTAAAAAAATAAAGGACAAAATTATAGACGACGAACAATTTTGGAACATCGCTCAGTACGACCATTGGGTTTTATTTCAGTCTCTTAGTCAAATATTTATTTATGATTGCGATACGGACTCATTTAATATTATAGGCTCTAACGCAGGTATAAATAAGGTTTTTACTATAGATAATACCATCTTATACCAAACCCTGACTTCGGGGTTATATGAAATTGAAAATGGTAAAAGCAAACTGATAAGCGATGCACCACTTTTTAAAAACAATAAAATCATTAATATCTACGGCCATGATGCCGGTATGATTGTCCAGACCCAGTATAACGGCTTCTATGAACTTAAAAAAGGAGTAATTACTAAATGGATTACTGAGGCTGACATCGTATTACAAAGCAGCAGTACCTATAGCAGCCAAATGCTTAGCGATGGTAGTATAGCTGCAGGAACAGTGTCTAACGGAGTATTTATTATATCGCCAGACAGAAAGCTTAATTATCATATAACGCAAAGTAAAGGTCTAAGCAACAATACTGCCCTATCCTTATTTGAAGATAGGGATAGAAATCTTTGGGTTGGCCTAGATAACGGTATCAATTGCATAAACCTGCAGTCTGCAGTACACAACTTTGTAGATGATTCCGGACTGTTGGGAACCGTCTACACTTCTACATTATTTAAGGGCTCATTATACATTGGCACAAATCAGGGGCTTTTTTATAAGCCATATCCCAGCGAAGCTGAGTTTAAGTTTATACCGGGAACAAAAGGACAAGTCTGGTCTTTATATCAATATGAGGGTACGCTATTTTGCGGCCATGATTATGGAACATATATAATAAACGCCGGGACCGCTACACAAATATTTTCGGGTATTGGTACCTGGAAATTCGAGCAACACCCTTTCAATAAAAATCTACTGCTTCAGGGAAATTACATGGGGTTGTCAGTTTTAGAGAAGACTGCTTCAGGTTGGAAATTTCGCAATAGAATAAGCGGTTTTGATAATTCTGCAAGGTATTTTGCTATAACCGGTAATAGTATATATGTAAGTCACGAATACAAGGGCATTTATCGAATAGCTATAGATGAAAATTATACTAAGGCCGTCAAAGTAAATAAATATAATCACCCGGGTAAGGGCCGTAATGCAAGCCTTACGAAATTTGGCAACGATATATATTATGCCTATAAAGATGGAATTTTCAAACTTAACAGGGAGACGAAACAGTTTAAAAAAAACCAGTCCCTGAGCCAAATATTTTTAAAGGATGATTATACATCAGGAAAATTAATAGCTGATTCCTCGAACAAACTTTGGTTCTTTAGCAAAAATTATATCAACTACTATTCTTTAGGTAAGCTTAATGCCAATCTCAAGCATAACGTGATACCTATACCATCTTCCCTTACTAATAGTATGCCCGGATTTGAAAACATAAGTCAATTCAGCCCGAATACATATCTAATAGGTACAACTGATGGTTATTACACCATAAATCTCCAGGACATTCATGCTAAAGCTTATAAAATTTATATAAATGATATCGTAGCCACCAAGATGAATGGACAGGGAACGAAATGCGCGTTAATTGAAAAAGGAAACCTTAACGATGATATGAATAATGTCACCTTTTCTTTTGCAGTACCTGAATATAGTAAGTATATCAATACAGAGTATCAATTTATTTTAGAAGGAATGCAAGAAAACTGGAGTAACTGGAATGAAAGGTCGACAGCAAATTTTAAGAACCTCTCTCCGGGAGAATATATTTTTAAAGTTAAAGCAAGAACCGGGCATACTGCGTCATTAAACATTGCCAGTTACAAATTTGAAATATTAAAGCCATGGTACAGTACTACCACCGCCCTTATTGTATATATATTCTTAGGATTAATAAGCGCTCTGCTAATTAATAGAACATATAGAAACTATTATCAAAGACAGAAAGAAAAACTAATAGCAGAAAATAACCAACTACTCGAAATTAAAGAGTTAGAGACTGAACAAGAGCTGATGAAATTTAAAAATAGTCAGCTACAGTTAGAATTCGAGAACAAGAATAAAGAACTTGCCGCCTCCACAATGAATCTAATTAAGAAAAACGAGTTGCTTTCCAACATTAAAGATGACCTTAAAAAATCCAGTGAAGGTGATAAAAATTTCAAGTCGGTAATAAGTATTATCAACAAAAATATAAATGAGGATGACACCTGGGACATGTTCAAGGAGGCGTTCAATAATGCTGATAAAGATTTCCTAAAAAAGGTAAAGAAAACGCACCCACTGTTAACTCCGAATGATCTTAGATTGTGCGCATACTTACGCCTAAATTTATCTTCTAAAGAGATAGCCCCACTTTTAAATATATCCGTGAGAAGCGTCGAAATAAAACGATATCGATTGCGAAAAAAGATGGATTTAAAACATGAGCTCAGCTTGGTAGAGTACATATTATCTATTTAATATACTACAACAAACTATCAATACACCTATACAATGCCTATACAAAGGCCGAATTACAAGGTTTTCGTAAAGGTTTGGTCTTTTATGCGGTATTTGTAATAGCCTGTTAATGCTGTGTTAACATTGACAACTTTTAATTTTATAGATTATTTAGTCTATGTATGTTTTTTGTAGAGGTTAATTTCTGTGCAACTTAGTTTAGGCGCAATACCTTTATCAAACAAAAAAATATATTATATGAAGTCAAAATTATTCTTGATTGCTATTTTGCTAATGTCTACATTTTGTTTTGCACAGGATGTTGAAATAGGCGGACAAGTAACAGAGGCATCAACTGGGTTGCCCATGCCCGGAGTTAATGTAGCCGTAAAAAATTCTACAGTGGGTACAGTGACAGATATGGATGGGAACTATAATCTAAAAGTTCCAACCGGGTCGATAGTTATTTACAGTTTTATTGGTTTCGAGCCATTTGAAAAAGATGTAACGGCAAACGCCACAATCGCGGTACAACTTAAAGATGGTGCAAAAAACCTTGATGAAGTTGTTGTTATTGGTTACGGCAGTCAGCGAAAAAAAGAAGTTACTGGTGCAGTAAGTACCGTAAGTAGCGAGACGTTAGAAAGGTTAAGACCTGTTAAAATCGAACAGGCGTTACAAGGCACGGTATCGGGGGTAAATGTTACCTCTACATCCGGGTCGCCGGGTGCAGGGCTTACTATTAGAATTCGGGGTATTGGTACTAACGGATCAGGTAATCCTGTTACGATAATAGATGGATACCAAGGTGAGTTGGGTCTACTTAATCCAAGTGATATAGAGACTATAACAGTTCTTAAAGATGCGCAAGCAGCTATCTATGGTACTGTGGGTGCAAATGGTGTAATTTTGATAACTACTAAAAAAGGAAGAAAAAATCAAAAACCCTCATTATCGTATAATGTTTATACCGGGTTTCAGGAAACAACCAGAAAACTTCCTACGCTTAACGCTTCTGAATATGCTGCTTTACTTAACGAAAGTTATGCAAACGGCGGTCAGACACTGCCATTCCCTAACATAAGTTCTTTAGGCAGGGGTACAGATTGGCAGGATGAAGTTTTTGGAAAAGGAGTTCCCCTTGTGAGCCATGATTTTACCCTAAGCGGAGGCTCAGATAAAATAGTGTACTCTGTTGGAGCTTCTCACCTTGATCAGGAAGGTATCGTAGGTGGCAAGAAAGCAGATTTTTTGAGAAATACTGCAAGAATATCGTTAGGTGCAGACTTAAGTGAAATGCTTAAATTAAACACCAACTTAATTTATACGCAATTCGACCGAAGGACATTAGCGGAAAACGGTTTAGGATCAGTATTATTTAATACGCTGAATACTCCTTCTACCCTTACGCCATACGATGAAAATGGAGAATTCACATTGGTTCCCGGTACAACGGGTTTTGGAGCAGAGATTATCAATCCGCTTGCACAAATGGCTAACACGTTTAACGACTATAATTACAAAAAGATCAACGGAACTTTTGGTCTTGATTATGAAGTAATTGACGGACTTAAGCTTACCAGTCGTATAGGATTCAACACAGGAAACAGCAAGTCGAGAGTGTTTGGAAAGCAGGTTAACTACGGAGGAAAAGTATATGACGTACAGAGAAGCAGCGTGACACAAGGCGCGGTAAACGACAATAGCTACACCTTCGATTTTTTTGCCACCTATCAAAAGTCGTTAGCTGATGCTCATAACTTTACTCTTACAGCTGGTAACACAATTTACAGGGAGTGGGGAAATGGTTTGTACGGCACAGGATTTGACGTTCCCTATAACTCATGGGATTATGCCGATATTAACCTTGCCAATGGAATATCTACTTCTAAAAGTACCAGCTCATACACCTATGAAAATAGAAGGCTATCGTATTTTGCAAGGTTACAGTATGATTATAAGGGCAGGTACTTAGTATCCGGAATGATACGAAGAGATATGTCTACCCGATTTGGGCCCAACAATAAAACCGCATATTTTCCTTCGGTTACGGGAGGCTGGGTACTGTCAGAGGAACCGTTTTACAACAAGTCGTCATTTATGAACTTCGCAAAATTAAGGGCCAGTTACGGTTCTTTAGGAAGCGACGATATTGAGATTGCTTACCTTGCTGCACTTAATGGGGAGGCGACCTATGTGTTTAATAATGCTCTCGTAAGTGGTACTGCAACAGGTAAAATACCTAACCCGAACGCTAAATGGGAAGAAGCACGCAAATTTGACGTGGGTGCAGACCTGAACTTTTTTAACGACAAGCTTACACTTGTGGCAGATTACTTTATAGATATACGTAGAGACCTGCTTATTCAGAATATACCTGTATCTGGAATAGTAGGTACAGGTGCGCCTGGTGCAAGCTCACCTACTGTTAATGCCGGAAGCGTAAAAAATTACGGGGTCGAGTTAGCAGCAGGTTATAAAACCCAAATCGGCAAAGATCTTTCTATCGACGTGAACTACAATGTTACCTTCCTTAAAAATAAAGTACTCGAGGTTAACAATGGTACAAACTTTTTCCCGGGAGGTTCTTTCGGACTAAATGAACAAACATCTAGAATGGAGACTAATAAACCTATGGGCTACTTTTACGGTTTACAAATGGATGGTATCTTCCAGAGTCAGGCAGAAATAGATGCGGCGCCGTCTCAAAATGGCTTAGGCTCTCTTAACACAGCCCCGGGTGATATAAGATACAAAGACGTTAATGGAGACAATAAGATTGATGCTTTAGACAAAACCGATATAGGTTCTCCTATACCGTCAGCTACTATGGGCTTTAACCTTACTCTAAACTACAAAGGCTTCGACTTTACATCTTATGTATATGCATCTTTAGGTAATGATATGGTTAGGGCTTACGAAAGAAATGTTCCAAATGGTAACCGCTTAAATTATGTACTTAATCGTTGGACGGGAGAAGGAAGTACAAATGCTTATCCAAGGGTTACTACAGGCGCAACAAATAACAATCTGTTCTCTTCATACTTTGTAGAAGACGCATCATATTGCAGGATACAAAACATACAGCTTGGTTACTCTATAAACCCGGACATGCTTGGAAATACAGTTACAAAAGCAAGGTTGTATATAGGAGTCAACAATGCGTTTACCTTTACAAAATACAGGGGCTACGACCCAAGTGCGTCATCCGGAGCTGCCATTGGTGGTGGAGTAGACTACGGCTTTTACCCCGTGCCAAGAACATTTATGTTAGGTGCTAATATTAATTTTTAATATCACTAAAATGAAAAAGAAGATACTTACAGCAGTAGCGGCATTTTGCATGCTATCTATAACAATATCATGCGGTGATGACTTCGTTGATGCGACGCCGCCATACACCATAGATTCAGAAAACTATTTTAATTCAAAACAGGATTACGAATATGCACTCATTGGTGCTTATGACCTGTTACAATCTACTTACATCAATGTATTAATGGGAGAAATAGCATCTGACAACACGCTTTGCGGTGGTGAGAGTGCTACCGATGTACCCGGCTTTGCACAAGTAGACCAAATGAGCCACACGCCGGTTAATGTTCAAATAAAAAATCTTTGGGACTGGATGTTTGCAGGAGTTAACAGGGCAAATTATATTCTCGAGTTCCAGGATAAAACAGACTTTGAAGGTAAAAATCACATCCTTGCACAGGCACACTTTTTAAGGGCATATTATCATTTCGAACTGGTTAAGTGGTTTGGTGGTGTACCAATGAAAATGGATAAGCGCTTTAGCGTGGGTGACGAGCAGACGATTTCAAGATCATCTAAAGAAGAGGTATATGCAGCAATTGAAGCAGATTTACTTTATGCTATAGAGAATATAGATACATCTGTACCAACCGAAGGTGGACGAATTACCATAGGCGCAGCTCAGGCTTTATTAGGTAAGGCTTACCTGTATCAAAACAAATATCAGGAAGCAGCGGCAATATTTGAAACCCTTATACAAAGCGGTACGTATACATTAGTAGCCGACTATAATAAAATTTTCGAAAACGAGAACGAGAATAATTTAGAATCGGTATTTGAAGTACAATACTCAGACGCGGAAGGTGCGGGATTTGGGTGTCTTCAATGCAGTGAGGGTAACGTTGCCGTAGGTTTTAACGGGCCAAGGTCTTTTGACGGACCATTCTATGAAGCCGGTTATAGCTTTAACGTACCAGTTCAGGCAGCATATGACAGTTATGAAGATGGCGATTTACGCCGCGATGTTGCCATATTAAATATTGATGTCTTCGCACAGGAAAACGCTAACTGGGTGAACGCCACAGGCGAGACCGGTGTACTTTATGGGGTGGGATACCAGCACACCGGCTTTTACAATAGAAAATATATACCGAGAAGAGGCGACCTTAACCAAGGCGATAAAATGCTAACTAACCCCAATAATTACAGGGCCATTCGTTATGCTGATGTATTGCTGATGGCAGCTGAAGCTAATAATAAGATTGGTAACGATGGTAAAGCTCAAACCTATGTAAATATGGTAAGGGCTAGAGCTTTTGGTGATAATAATCACAATTTTACAGACACCGGGAATTCTTTAGGTGACAGGATTTGGGCAGAAAGAAGGCGTGAACTAATGGGAGAAGGCCATCGTTTCTTTGACTTGGTACGTACAGGCCGCGGTACACAAATACCAAACTTCGTAACAGGTAAAAATGAGGTCTTCCCTATTCCATTTGAGGAAATCCAGTTTTCTAATAACAACTGGCAGCAAAATCCACTTTATTAAATTGTAACTATGAAAAATATCAAACTTATAATCAGCCTGTTTATCGCCGTCCTACTAATGGGCTGCGAAGGCGACGAGAGCTCTTCCACCTTTGCTGATGGCGTTGATGCACCAAAAAATATTTCTGCATTACTAACTATCACCCAGGATAATTCGGGGCTTGTGACTATTGCACCTCATGGAGAAGGTGTAACAGCATTTGAAGTGTCATTTGGCGATGCTACAGAAGCACCTGCCATGGTAGATCTGGGCGGTAAAATTAACCATGTATATGCCGAAGGCGTTTATACAGTTAAGGTAACAGGCGTAGCTATTAACGGTAAAAAAACTACTGTAGAAGTGCCGTTAACCGTGACCTTTGTAGCACCTGTAAATCTCGATGTAGCTATTACTACGGTTGTGGGTAATCCTTACGATATTAACGTTGTTGCCAAGGCAGACTTAGAAACATTCTTTTCGGTTTCATGGGGCGAAGACCTGACAGCAGAACCGGAACAATTTAATGAGGGTACTGCGATGATCCACACGTATGCTAATACGGGTACTTACGCTATAACTGTTGTTGCATACAGTGGCGGTGCAGCTACAACAACTTTTACACAAGAAGTAATAATTTCAAACCCGTTAGCGCTACCTATAAACTTCGAAGTAGGAAACTATAACTTTGGTAATTTTGGTAACGCGGTAGCTACTACTGTAGCTAATCCAGATCCGTCAGGTATCAATACAAGTGCAAAAGTTGCAAAACAGACTAAAAACCCCGGGTCAGAAGTTTGGGCGGGATCATTGCTAACTTTAGACACCCCAATTAATAATCTTGCTACCATGAAATATTTCAGGGTTAAAGTATGGTCACCTGCCGCGGGTGTTACATTTAAACTAAAACTTGAAAGCTTGCCGGATACAAGTGTAAATTTTGAAGCTGATGCGGTTACTACAGTAGCTAATCAATGGGAAGAACTTGTATACAATTTCTCGGGTGCAAATGCTACAGCATCTTATTCTAACGTAGTAATGTTTTGCAATTACGGAGTTCAGGGTGATGGTACATCATACTATTTTGATGATATAGTGCAGGCTTCATCAGGAGGCTCTGTAGGTTTCCCTCTTACTTTCGAAGATAGTAGTGCTACTTATTTATTTAATGACTTTGGAAATGCTTACGGAAGCAAAGTCGCAAACCCTGATGCTTCGGGAATAAATACCAGCAGCAACGTAGGAAGATATTTTAAAAACTCAGGATCTGAGACATGGGCGGGCGTTGCTATGCCAATGACAAATACGATAGATTTCTCTATAATGCAAAAGGTGAAAGTAAAAGTATGGTCTCCCCGTGCAGGTGTTGTAGTATTGCTGAAATTTGAAAACATTAATCCCGCTCATAACACTGCCTTAGATATAGAAAGACAGGCAACTACAACAGTAGCGGGCGGATGGGAAGAATTAACTTATGATTTTGCAGGAATAAATAATGCTAATAATTACCAAATGGCTGTGTTATTCTTCGATTTTAATGTTCGTGGCGCTAATGAAGCCTTCTATTTTGACGATATTAAATTATCTAATTAAAAAACTATGAAAAATACTTTAAAAAATTTGGCTGGATTTCTTATGCTCTTTGTCTTTGCAATAGGATGCCAGGATGATGATAGCACATTTGGAGACGTGACCACTCCTACTAATCTCGAACTGAGTTATGAAATTGTAGGAAGAAATGATGCTAATCCTAATGGTGACGGTAGTGGTATGGTAATTTTAAAAGCCGATGCCGATAATGCAACTACTTATAAGTTTATATACCCAGACGGTAGTAGCGATACTAAGCCAAGCGGAATCATGAACAAACGTTTTACCACTAATGGCATAAACAGTTATTTGATAACTGTTGTAGCTTACGGCACGGGTGGATCTGCATCTACCGGAACTATGACAGTAGTAGATCTATTTAGCTTGTTTGACGATCCTGAAACAACGCGTATGTTGACGAATGGTTCTACTAAAACATGGTACTGGTCGGCAGCAGAGCAAAGCCACCTTGGTGTTGGTCCAAATGCGGCGGCAGATACCGAGCATAACTTTTGGCCTTTCTGGTATGGTGCAGGAGCATTTGAAAAAGCAGGGGGAACAAGCAGCTGCTTATATGGAGGTAAATTCACCTTTGCTCTTGAAGGAAGCCAGATAAAATTTGTACAGGATAACGGAGGTTCAACATTCTTTAATAAAGCATTTTCATCATTGGCAGGTGGCAACGGATCTGAAGATATATGTCTTCCTTACGATACCACAGGACAGAAAAACGTATTGCTATCTCCGGCAGAATCTGTAGTAGCACCAGAACATACTACAGGCACCCAAATGACTATTTCGAGTAACGGATTTATGGGTTACTACATTGGTACCAGTACTTATGAAATATTAGATATTTCAGAAAATCGTATGGTAGTAAGAGCGGTACAAGGTAACGATCCTGCAACTGCATGGTATCAAACATTTACTACTCAGGATCCTAATGCCCCAGCAGCACCGGTATTTACTAATCTTGTGTGGCAGGATGAATTTAATGTTGATGGCGCGCCTGACGCTTCGAAATGGACGCCTGAATTAGGCGGCGGTGGCTGGGGTAATCAGGAACAGCAGGTGTATAAAGCTGAAAACGCTACGGTAAGCGGCGGCACACTAAAAATTACTGCGAAAAAAGAAAGCGACGGCACTTATACATCTGCACGCCTAATTACACATAATAAAAAAGACTTTACTTATGGAATGGTAGAAATACGCGCAAAACTACCAAGTGGTGCCGGAACATGGCCTGCATTATGGATGTTGGGTTCTAATTACACAAGCAATCCATGGCCGGGCTGCGGCGAAATTGATATGATGGAGAGCGTAGGGCGCAACCCAGACGTTATTAGCAGCACATTGCACTATCCAGGTCACTCTGGTGGCGAGGGAGATACCACATCTAAAAATGTAAGTGGCATTTCTACAGATTTCCATATTTACACTTTAGTATGGAATGCAGACAGCCTGAAATTTTATGTAAGGGCCAATGAGGCAGACCCCCTTCCCGCTCCTTATAAAATTTTCATAAATCCAGGTACACCTTTTACTTCTAACTTTTTCCTGATCTTTAATGTAGCTATGGGGGGAACTCTCGGCGGAACCATAGATCCGGGCTTTACACAGTCTTCTATGGAAGTAGATTATGTACGTCTTTATCAATAATTTATACTATTTATTCATTCTGATAATTCGGGGTTAGTGCATTGCTAACCCTTAATTATTGGTTCTATTGCCACTTTACAATGAAATACAGTTTACCAAAATGCCTTTTGGCTGCCTTACTAACGTTAGCTTTAGGATGCAGTACCACAAAACAAACGACAATCGCAAATACAAAGGACTCACAACTACCTGTTGACCGCAGGGTAGATTCAGTGCTTTCACTCATGACACTAGAGGAAAAGGTAGGTCAAATGAATCAGTATAACGGCTTTTGGGAAGTCACCGGCCCTGTGCCTAAAGATGGAGCGGCTGCAATAAAATATGAACATTTAAAAAAGGGTTGGGTAGGTTCTATGCTTAACGTAAAAGGTGTTAAGGATGTGAAAGCTCTCCAAAAAATTGCTGTAGAAGAAACGAGGCTGCATATACCACTCATTTTTGGATTTGATGTTATACACGGTTATAAAACCATAAGCCCCGTCCCTCTTGCCGAAGCGGCAAGTTGGGATATGGAAGCAATTGAAAAATCGGCACAAATAGCTGCTGCCGAAGCTGCTGCGAGCGGTCTTAACTGGACGTTTGCTCCCATGGTAGATGTAAGCCGTGACGCTCGTTGGGGCCGGGTAATGGAGGGAGCCGGAGAAGATCCTTATTTAAACAGCCGTATTGCAGTTGCAAGGGTAAAAGGATTTCAGGGCGACTTAGGCATTTTTAATGTCGCAGCATGTGTAAAACATTTTGCCGGGTATTCTTTTGCCGAGGCAGGAAGGGATTATAACACGGTAGACATTAGTGATAATACGCTTCATAACATTGTGTTGCCTCCCTTTAAAGCAGCATCTAATGCAGGAGCACTTACCTTTATGAATTCGTTTAACGAACTTGAAGGCATCCCGGCAACCGGGAATGCTTACCTGCAGCGCGATATCTTAAAGCGCGACTGGAATTTTAAGGGTTTTGTAGTTTCCGACTGGGGTTCTATGGGCGAAATGGTAAGCCATGGCTACACTAAAGACCTGAAAGAGGCTGCTGAAAAAGCGGCTAATGCAGGAAGCGACATGGATATGGAATCGCATGGGTATGTAGAGCATCTCGCCGCACTGGTACGTGAAGGTAAAGTAAGTGAGGAGAACATTAACGACGCAGTACGCCGTATACTGCATGTAAAATTTGAGTTAGGCCTGTTTGATAACCCTTATAAATACTGTGATGACACGCGCGAGCAGCAAACCGTGGGAAAAAAAGAGTTTCACGATGGTGTACTGGATGTTGCGAAAAAATCGATCGTGTTGCTTAAAAATGAACGCAACTTGCTTCCGTTAAAAAAAACAGGGCAAAAGATTGCTGTAATCGGCGCATTGGCAAATGATAAAACCAGCCCACTGGGAAGCTGGAGAATAGCCGCCGATGACGGAACTGCAGTATCTGTTTTAGAGGGTTTATCTCAGTACAAAGGAAATACAGTTACTTATGCTAAGGGAGCCGATGTGGCGGTAGGAGCTACTTTATTCGGTAGCGAAACAAGAATTAATACTACTGACAAGAGTGGATTTGCCGAGGCTATTGCCGCTGCTAAGAAAGCCGATGTTGTAATAATGGTATTGGGCGAACACGGCCTGCAGACCGGTGAGGGCCGAAGCCGCACTAAAATAGATTTGCCAGGGGTTCAACAGGAGCTATTGGAAGCTGTTTATAAAGCGAACCAAAATGTTATATTGGTTCTTCAAAACGGAAGACCACTTGCAATACCATGGGCTGCAGAAAATATTCCGGCAATTGTAGAAGGGTGGCATTTAGGCACTCAAAGTGGTAACGCTATTGCTCAGGTGCTGTATGGAGATTATAATCCAAGCGGAAAGCTTCCTATGAGTTTCCCACGAAGCGTTGGTCAGGTTCCTTTGTATTACAATCATAAAAGTACAGGAAGGCCTGGTGGTGATACTCCAACGGAAAGTGTTTTCTGGTCGCACTATGGCGATGAGGCTAACAGTGCCCTCTACCCTTTTGGCCATGGTCTTAGCTATTCTAAATTCGAATACAGTAACCTTAAACTAAGCGACACGTCATTTGGCAAATCCGGAAAAATTACTGTAAGTATAGATGTTAAGAACAGCAGCACTGTTGATGGTAAAGAAGTAGTGCAATTATACGTACAGGATCTATTCGCATCTGTAACACGGCCTGTAAAAGAATTGAAAGCATTTGAACTGGCAGACATTAAGGCAGGGCAAAGCAAAACTATATCTTTTACTATAGATCCTAAAACTATTGAATTCTACACTGCTAATAAAAAGTGGGAAGCTGAAACGGGAGACTTTAAAGTATACGTGGGCGGGAGCTCTGTGACAAAACTTGAAGCATCTTTTAATTATACAAACTAAAATAATATATATGAAAAAGATATCATTAGCAATAGTCCTATTAGGGTGTACTGTTACTGCGCAGGTTAAAAAAGGAAAACTTATTTGGGAAGAACACTTTGATGGCAAGACTTTAAACGAATCCGTTTGGAATTACGAATTGGGCAATGGCTGCCCTAACGTATGCGGGTGGGGTAATAATGAGTTAGAGGTATATACCAAAACGAATCACGAACTAAAAAACGGCAATTTGATTATAACCGCAAAACAAGAGGGCGCTCACTATACCTCTACCCGCATCACCACCGCAGGTAAAAAAGAATTTAAATACGGGTACATAGAAGCGCGCGCTAAACTGCCCGTAGGTAAAGGTATATGGCCGGCCTTCTGGATGTTGGGGAGTAACATTGGCAAGGCAGGATGGCCACTAGCCGGTGAGATTGACATATTGGAATATGTAGGCAAAGAGCCAGACATGGTTTATACAACCTTACATACAAAGGCTAATCATGGAGAAAATGCAAGTAGTAAAAAAACAGAATTTAAAGATATTGAAGAAGGATATCATGTATACGCTATTAATTGGACTAAAGATTTTATAGAATTTTATGTAGATGGTAAAAGTGTCTATACTTTTGCTCCCAGCGAAAAACCCGAAGAAGTTTGGCCTTTTAACCAACCCTTTTATTTTATAGTCAATGTCGCTGTAGGAGGTAACTTTGGTGGCCCGGCAGTAGATAACACTATATTTCCGCAACAGTTTTTTGTAGATTATATCAGAGTTTACTCCAATTAAGTATCAAGTAAATGAATTAAAGGGCCGCACTAGCGGCCCTTCTCTTTAATAAACTTCGTTAAGCACCCTACCCCTTCCCATAGCCCTAACGGAAGCGGCATCCCCGTAGTGAAACGGAGGGATACAGCGAACGGCGGGAGTGCCGCCTACAAATACAAAGTAAAGCTAACTGCTCTAAAAAACTTACTCTACTAAATCTATATTCTTAATATATTTCTAATAATCAGTCATTTAAAAAATTTATTCTGCAAAAAAAAGGGCTGTGTAATAATTTATTTTACGAAGTTTGTAATGTATTAAATAGAATAGAATTTGGAGAGTGCGGTGTTACTGTTGGCAGGATTTTTAATTGGTACGTTCGGCACACTTATAGGTGCCGGTGGAGGGTTTATATTAGTACCCTTGTTACTTCTTTTTTATCCTGAGTTAGGACCTGAAGTAACTACGGCAATAAGTATAGCTGTTGTTGCTGTGAATGCACTTTCGGGATCTGTAGCCTATGCCCGTAGTGGAAGAATAGACTACAAGGCCGGAATTGTATTTGCGCTCTACACCATACCGGGCTCTATATTAGGAGTACTTACCGTACAATACATACCTCAACATTCTTTTAATACAATAATAGGCCTTTTACTTGTTGTGTTAGCTTCCTACCTTATCTATAAGAATGCCACGCCAAAACCAGTCTTAAGCCATGCAATTGTTAGAAAAGGGTGTCAGGAGCATACACTAACTGATCACAGCGGAATTACCTATCAGTATACCTATAATCCCGTATACGGAAATATAGTAAGCTTATTAGTTGGCTATATTTCGCCATTGTTAGGTATTGGCGGCGGGATAATTCATGTGCCTGCAATGGTAAACTGGTTAAAATTTCCTGTTCATATTGCCACCGCAACTTCGCACTTTATCCTTGCTGTGATGGCTACGGTAAGTGTTATCACGCATGCTTTTCAGGGCACTTATAATGACCCACAAATCTTGCACATGATATTATTTATCGCTATTGGTGTAGTGCCGGGAGCTCAATTAGGTGCCCTACTTTCTCATAAAATAAAAAGCAATGTAATTCTACAGGTACTCGCCATTTGCCTTGCTGTAGTTGGGGTAAGAATCCTGATTTGTAGTCTGTAGCTTTAGCTATAATTTTGCCTACTGAACGCGTAGACAAAGCTTTTTGCGTACTTTTGCAAAAAAACAATAGCGATGCAATTTAAATTTCGTTTAGCATACTACCTCTTCGGATTTATGATAGGAGGATTTCTTATGTATTATATATTTAATGGAAAAGGAGCCGATTTTTGCTACATGCCCAATTGCAGGGTTTTAAAAAACATTCGTGCTAAAGGCCTGACAATTTCTAAGGAAGCGCAGCAAACTCTTAAGGAAGGATGGGTTACACAAACTGATGTAGACAATACCGTTTTATACGGGGATGTCGATTTTTCCCGAAGCAAAAAGCCGGCTACCGGCGGCGGAAAACTTTACATAATAGAAGGAAAGACCACTAATAATGAACTAATTAATGTAGAGGTTGCCAATTTTGATGATAAAGCAGTGTTGTTGGATATAAAAAAGCAATAAAATTGCAGATAACATTTGCAGATGTAAACATATATCGTATATTTGCACTCGCAATACGGAAGTATCCATAACGATTGCAAGATTGGGGCGATTAGCTCAGCTGGTTCAGAGCACCTCGTTTACACCGAGGGGGTCGGGGGTTCGAACCCCTCATCGCCCACCAAAAGTAAGCTTTATATCACTATAAAGTAAGTTAAATCACAGAAAACCTGCACTTTACGAAGTTGCAGGTTTTTTTATTTTATCCCTGCACCCATCAAAATTTGCAAAAATGCCGAAAGTTTAGGTGGTAATTCGTGGCACAAAACATTTTTTCGAAATTGTGCCACAAAAAAGGGATTAAAATATTGATTGTCAGCATGTAAACCTGCTTAACGACTTGATTTAAAGACGCTATAATTCTAACTTTATTAATTTTAAAATATTGAATTATGCTAACAGCAAGCTTTGGGTTAACCTTCTTTATGAAGACCCCGCGAAAAGAAACAAATGTAAGGGTAATCTATCTGAGGATTACCGTTGACGGAGTGCCAAAGGAAACTTCCACAAGGCAGCATTGGGATGTTGGAAGTCCTTTTAAATCAGGTACTGAATTTGTGGTTGAGGATGTTGGCAGGGTAAAGCATCCGGTTAAAAGAGGTGAAACAATTTTTGAAATAACTTTAAGAGAGAAATAATGGATAGCAACAATCAATTGAAGGTTTTAACGGAGCGAAATGAATTCTTAAAGCCAATCGTCTTCAAAGTATTTAAGACCGATAAAGAACTTGATCTTTACGAAAAAAAGAATATAAAATTATTTGATGAATATTATGATAATCAGGCGAAGATAGATAAGATAAAATGGGATTTGATGACTCCTGAACACCAGACAGAACATGAAGAGAAAATTAAACTTTCGAAACGTAAACGTGAAGTCAATCTCGGAATCTAACTTATTTTGCTTACAATGAAAAAAATTCAATTTTATACTCATCCTGCAATAGGTAAAGAAAACAAACCTACAAGTGACAAGTACATAATGCTATCGTACTTTTTATCTGACCTTAGTGATATTGAAACAATTGAACGCACAATTGCTGAAATTAAACTAGTTCAGAGTAACCAAAAAACTTTTGATGAGGTTTTTACTGATACCTATGGAACAATATCTATAGGTGTTAATGCTGGCAGATTTGTATGCGACCAGGATACTGCATACCTGACTAGTAATAATCCTGACTTAGAGCCAAGTTTAACACTTCCACTACAAGAATTTATAAGTATTCTTGAAGAGTGGAAAACTTTTCTGAAATAGTAGGGCTGATGTCAAATACTCGGGATTCAGCTATTTAATTTGTGTAGATCCGGTTTAAAATGGTCGAAAATTGTTCCTGAAGGACTACCGCAATTCAGCTTGATATCATTATAAAGTACATTAAAACAATTGAAAACTGCAAATTACGACTTTGCAGATTTTATTATTTTATTTTGTCTGCTTTATCTTGTACGGTAATGTAAAATTACAATAATAACTTAGAGAAATAGAAAATCATAAACCTAAGTTCCTGTAGATTCCACTAAATAAACTATAAATTTGCTAAAATTTCTAATGTGAAAAAAATCCTGATCATCGACGATGAAGAGAAGCTGAGAACTTTAATGGCGCGGATAATCAGCCTTGAGGGATTTGAGGTTATACAAGCAGCTGATTGCAAATCTGGACTTAAAAAGGTAGAGCAGGAAAACTTTGATGTTATTCTTTGTGATGTTAAATTACCTGATGGAAACGGCGTTGACCTTACAGTTGCCATAAAGCAGACCGCTCCTTACACCGAGGTTATATTGTTAACTGCATATGGCAATATCCCTGATGGTGTACAGGCAATAAAAAATGGTGCGTTCGACTATATTGTTAAAGGCGATGACAACAATAAAATTATTCCGCTTATCTATAGGGCGATTGAGAAAAGCGAACTTACCCAGCGTGTTTCACAGCTTGAGGCACAATTGGACAACAGGTTTTCTTTTGATGGTATTATTGGAACCTCAAAGCCAATTGTAGAAGCAATAGAACTTGCAAAAAAAGTGGCACCTATAGACACAACCGTTTTATTAACAGGTGAGACAGGAACAGGTAAAGAAGTTTTTGCTAATGCAATACACCAATCAAGTAGTAGAAAAAATAAAAGTTTTGTTGCTATAAACTGCTCGGCCTTTAGCCACGATCTTTTAGAGAGTGAAATGTTTGGCCATGCGGCTGGAGCTTTTACGGGCGCTACAAAAGACAAGAAAGGATTGTTCGAGGAAGCAAATAAGGGCACTATATTTCTCGACGAAGTTGGAGAAATGCCGTTAGACCTTCAGGCGAAATTGTTGAGGGTTATTGAAAACGGTGAATATATAAAAGTAGGCGAAAGCAAAGTTACTAAGGTTGATGTGCGTATTATCGCTGCTACCAACCGTAATTTTATAAAGGAAATAGAAGCCGGTAATTTTAGGCAGGATCTGTTTTACAGACTATCTATCTTCCAGATACACCTGCCCTCTCTAAGACAGCGCATTCCTGATATAGAGCCTATTGCAAAGTTTTTCCTTAAAAGTTTCAACAGCAAGACAAATAAAAAAATCACCGCCCTATCACCAGAATTTTTACAGATTCTAAAACTCCACAATTGGCCCGGCAATATTCGGGAACTTAAAAATATCATCGAGCGTAGTGTAATTTTAGAGAACAGCAATAGCCTAAACCCTCCCAGCCTTCCCTATGAAATGCAGCAGCTTTCGCCGGAAGACAATGTTGGCACAGAACCAAAAATGTTATCTGCATTTTCACTTGCTTCTGCCGAGAAAATTCATATTCAAAAAGTTATGAATCATACAAACGGCAACAAAACTGAAACTGCCCGCCTTCTTAACATTGCACTTACCACTTTATACCGAAAACTCGACGAGTACAAAATTCAGTAGCAGGTTATAAAGCGGCTGAATAAAAGTTGCAAAGTCTAAAAAACCGCAAAGCTTATACCTACCCTATCGTTTTAAAAGTAGTAACCCTATCAAAACGATAGGGTTTTCTATTTGGCATGTTCCAAATAAATACTTAAAAGACTGATGTACAATTAACTGAAGGTTACTATCTCATTGAGGCATGTTAATTGGTTTTACAGGTACAAACAAAAAATGTTTATACCATGAAAAACAAAGTTTTGAACGTTTATGCTAAAGCACAAAAGTTTGCCGACCTAACAACTGCTTTAATAATAAAAGGTAATATCCGCAGGGCTAAGAAATGCCTTGATGTAGCAGAATTGCTTTTTACAACGGGGAGCAACGAAACCCGAAATGCCATAGGCAACATCTACATAAATTCTGTTTCCACCTTTATGGAGTTACACCATTGTAGCATTGCCAAACTTTTTCCGGATACCCTGCGCGCTGAATATGTTAAACAGGTAAATGCCTCCGGCGTCTAAAATCAATAATATGCTACTTACAATAATCTTAACAGCCTCAGGGGTTCTCCTGTTTGCTCTTTGCTTTAAAGCCATCGATTTTTTCGATAAAATGTAATCACCCATGACAGCACTTTTTATAATAGCAATTTTTGTATTCGGGTACATCTGCTATGTACTTATAAAGCCGGAAAAATTTTAGCCATTGGCTCAACCTTTAACCCCTACTCATGAACACTGAAATTTTAGGAATTATAATTGTATTTGTACTTACGGTAGCTCTCTCGGTACCATTAGGAAAATACATCGCCCGCGTTTATCTGGGCGAGAAAACGGTCACAGATGGTCTCCTTAACCCGGTAGAAAAATTTTTATTCCGTTTTTGCGGAATTAACCCTAACGAAGAGATGAGTTGGAAACAACATTTAAAGGTTTTGTTATCCATAAATCTTGTTTGGTTTGTATTAAGCATGTTTGTGCTTATGTCCCAGGGATGGCTACCCTTAAATCCGGATAGTAATCCCGGCATGACCGCCGACCTTGCATTTAATACCGCAATATCTTTTGTTGTAAATTGTAATTTGCAACACTATAGTGGTGAAAGTGGCGTAAGTTATTTCGGCCAGCTTTTGCTTATGTTTTTGCAATTTGTATCGGCTGCAACAGGGCTTGCTGCGGGAGCTATACTATTTAATGCCCTTAAAGAACGGACTACCGAAAAACTGGGTAACTTCTATGTTTATTTCGTAAAATCAATAACCAGGATATTGCTACCGTTGTGTATTGTAGTTGCCACATTGTTAGCCTTGAGCGGTACTCCAATGACATTTGATGGAAAACAAAAAATGGTAACGTTACAGGGCGACTCGGTTGACGTCTCTACGGGTCCGGTTGCTGCTTTTGTTGCTATCAAACACATAGGCACAAATGGCGGAGGCTTTTATGGCACCAACTCTGCACACCCCTTAGAGAACCCCACCTATTTTACAAATATGGTCGAGCTCGCCGCTCAGTTAATAGTGCCCTTTGCTATGATCTTCGCGTTGGGCTTTTACCTGAACCGAAAAAAGCTTTCGCTAATGATATTTGGTGTAATGACTATCGGCTTTCTACTCCTTGCAGTGCCAACTGTCATAGCCGAAATGAATGCCAACCCTGCCATCACTAAAATGGGCATTGACACCTCTATGGGTGCAACCGAAGGTAAAGAGGTGCGCATTGGTGCTGCGGCATCGGGATTTTGGAGTATAGCAACAACTGTTATTTCAACCGGTTCAGTTAACTCCATGCATGATAGTGCAATGCCCGTATCCGGTTTAATGCAATTGCTTGCCATGATGGTAAACTGCTTTTATGGTGGTTGCGGTGTCGGGCTCCTTAACTTTTATATCTTCATTATCCTTGCTGTATTTATCAGCGGACTGATGGTGGGACGAACACCTGAATTTCTTGGCAAAAAAATTGAAGCCAGGGAGATGAAAATAGCTATGGTAATTGCGCTGCTGCATACTTTACTAATACTAAGCGGAACTGCTTTATCAACGTCGTTGCCCGAGCTGGGTGCAAGCACCCTGAATAATCCCGGTTTTCATGGATTTAGCGAAATCCTGTATGAGTTTACCTCCTCGTCTGCCAATAACGGTAGTGGATTTGAAGGCCTTGGTGATAACAACCCCTGGTGGAATGTCACAACCGGAGTGGTATTATTATTATCACGCTTCCTGCCTATCATCGGCCCTATAGCTATAGCAGGAATACTTGCCTCTAAAAAGCACGTGCCTGAAAGTGCCGGAACGCTAAAAACCGATACTTCTACATTTGGACTGATGGTTTTCGCCGTGATCTTTATCATAGCTGCGCTATCCTTCTTCCCTGCCCTTGCGCTTGGCCCCATAGCTGAATATTTTTCACTTGCTAATTAATAACAGAAAATGAAAACCCAAAATAAATCGCTGTTCCAGAAAGAACTGGTGCTTGAAGCATTAAAACAGTCGGTCATAAAATTAAATCCTAAAAGCCTTATCAAGAATCCTATCATGTTTACTGTTGAGATAGGTACGGCAGTGATGCTTGCAGTTTGCATCTGGATACTAAGCGGAGAGCAAAGTCAGGGATCCTTTGATTATAACTTTGTAATCTTCATGGTGCTGCTGTTTACGCTGCTGTTTGCCAACTTTGCTGAGGCTATTGCTGAAGCACGTGGTAAGGCACAAGCAGACAGCCTGCGTAAAACCAGAGAAGAAACCCCTGCTAAAAAGATAGAGCCGGTGGGAGAAGTCTACTTAGACGAAGTAACTGTTGTGCCTTCTTCTACCCTTGTAAAAGGTGATGTGTTTCTATGCGAAGAAGGAGATATTATTCCTACCGACGGTGAGATAATAGAAGGTATTGCTACCATAGACGAAAGTGCTATTACAGGCGAAAGCGCGCCGGTAATACGCGAATCAGGTGGAGATAAAAGTTCGGTTACTGGTGGTACCAAGGTGTTGTCTGACAGAATAAAAGTGCGTGTAACTACAGAGCCCGGAGAAAGCTTTCTTGATAAAATGATTGCACTCGTAGAAGGCGCTTCAAGACAAAAAACACCTAATGAGATAGCGCTTACCATACTGCTTGCAGGTTTTACACTTATATTTATTATTGTGTGTGTTACGCTAAAACCTTTTGCCGATTTTTCTCAGGCACCTATTACAATTGCCGCCTTTATAGCCCTGTTTGTCTGTCTTATTCCTACCACAATTGGCGGATTACTTTCAGCCATCGGTATTGCAGGAATGGACAGGGCACTACGGGCAAATGTTATCACTAAATCAGGTAAAGCTGTTGAAACTGCCGGCGATATAGATGTATTGCTGCTTGACAAAACAGGAACTATAACAATAGGTAACCGTAAAGCTACACACTTTTACCCTGCTGATGGTATTGATGAAAAAACGTTTATAGAAGCCGCAGTACTAAGTTCGTTGTTAGATGAAACGCCCGAAGGTAAATCTATTATAGAATTGGCGGGTGTTGATCCTAAATTTCGATTCGCTGACTCAGTCTTTATAAAATTTACTGCTGAGACAAGAAGTTCAGGTGCCGATGTAGGAGGCAGACGTATCCGTAAAGGAGCATCAGACTCTATTAAAAATCTTGTAGAAAACGCAGGAAACCCGTTTCCTAAAATGATACAGGACAGGGTATCAGAAATTGCAGGCAACGGTGGAACCCCACTCGTTGTAAGCGAGAACGAAAAAGTACTTGGTGTAATAGAACTTCAGGATATTATCAAAACTGGTATTCAGGAACGTTTTGAAAGATTGCGCAAGATGGGTGTGAAAACGGTTATGGTAACAGGAGATAATCCGCTAACCGCACGCTTTATTGCAGAAAAAGCAGGTGTAGATGATTTTATTGCTGAGGCCAAGCCCGAAGATAAAATGAACTACATTAAAGAAGAACAAATGAGGGGTAAACTCGTGGCCATGATGGGAGATGGTACTAATGACGCCCCTGCCCTTGCCCAGGCCGATGTGGGCGTTGCTATGAACAGTGGCACTCAGGCCGCTAAGGAAGCCGGTAATATGGTAGACCTTGATAACGACCCTACAAAACTTATTGAAATCGTAGAAATTGGCAAGCAGCTGCTCATGACCCGTGGCACGCTTACCACCTTTAGCATTGCGAATGACGTTGCTAAGTATTTTGCAATCATCCCGGCACTGTTTATTACAGCCATCCCGGCTCTTCAGGGCCTTAATATCATGAAGTTGCACAGCCCGGAGAGTGCAATACTTTCTGCGGTAATATTTAATGCGGTAATCATTCCGTTCCTTATTCCACTTGCCCTTAAAGGTGTTGCTTACAAACCCATAGGTGCCTCAGCTTTATTACGACGCAACCTGCTAATATACGGTCTCGGCGGTATTATCGTACCATTTATTGGTATCAAGCTTATCGATATTGTTGTAACCTTATTTATCTAAAATTAAAAAATATGAAAAATACATTTCTTCAGGCAATCAAACTTACAATAGCCTGCCTGGTTTTACTTACAATAATTTATACACTCCTTATTTACGGCATTGCCCAGGTTACGCCAGATAAAGGTAACGGCGAAATTATCGCTGCCAAAGGCAAAAGATATTATGCTAATGTAGGACAGTCGTTTACCGCTAATAACTATTTTAACTCGAGGCCATCGGCAGTTGCATATAATGCTGCCGGCTCCGGAGGCAGTAATAAAGGCCCGGCTAACCCCGAGTACCTTACCGAAGTACAAAAACGCATCGATACCCTACTTATACTCAACCCGGAAATGAAACGCAGCGACGTACCTGCAGATCTTGTTACCGCCAGTGGTAGCGGCTTAGATCCTCACATATCTGTGTTATCAGCAAAATTTCAGGTAAAGCGCATTGCTAAAGCGAGGAATTTGAAAGCTGAGGAGCTTGAAACTCTGATTAAAAACCATACTGAGCAACCCCTATTAGGCTTATTTGGCCCTGAAAAGATTAACGTATTAAAACTTAATATAGCATTAAACAATTTAAGAAATGAATAACTTTGCTAAGATAATTCTTGTATCGGCACTTGCCATAACAACAGCAAATGCGCAGACAGATACACTGCAGATATTGCCTCCATCACAAATTCCTTCCCTGAAAATTACCGGTTACTTAGAAACGTACTACTCATACGATTTTAATCAGCCGGAAAACAATACACGCCCCGGCTTCTTCTATTCGCACAACAGGCATAATGAAGTGGCGCTAAACCTTGGACTTATAAAAGCCAATTACGATAACGGTATGTTAAGAGGTAACCTTGCGCTTATGGCGGGCAGCTATGCAAATGCTAACCTTGCCGCAGAACCTGGAACATTAAAAAATGTTTATGAAGCAAATGCAGGTATCAAAATCTCCAAAAACAGCAACCTCTGGGTAGATGCCGGTATATTTACCTCACATATAGGTTTCGAAAGCGCAATAGGTAAGGATTGCTGGACGTTGACCAGAAGTATCTTGGCAGACAATTCGCCGTATTATGAAAGCGGCGCGAAACTATCCTATACTTCTCCCTCGGGAAAATGGTTTGTAAGCGGACTTGTACTTAACGGCTGGCAACGCATAGAAAGAGTTGACGGAAACAGGACGCTTGGCTTCGGGCATCAACTAATATTTAAGCCAAATGCTAAAGTTACGCTAAACAGCAGCTCATTTATCGGTAATGATAAACCTCAGGATGATAAACGAATGAGGTATTTCCATAACTTTTTTGGGCAATTCCAATTGAGTGAGAAATTTGGTCTTATCGCAGGCTTTGATATTGGGGCAGAGCAGCAAGCTAAGGGCAGCGACAGTTACAACTGTTGGTATACCCCAGTGGTTATTGCAAAATTTGCTGTTACAGATAAAGCATCAATAACCGCACGTGGCGAATATTATGCTGATGAAAATGGGGTAATTATAGCTACGGAGACAGAAAATGGTTTTAAAACCTTCGGCTATTCATTAAATTTCGATTACAATATTTATAGTAATGTTGTATGGAGAATTGAGGCCCGAAGCCTTAATAGCAAGGATGCTATCTTTATAAAAGATGGTGACACCACTAAGAATAATACCTTTGTAACAACTGCATTAGCAATATCTTTTTGATGGATAGCGAAAAAGAAAATAACGTTCAGCACTTTCTCGACTTAATACAAAAGTCGAGGAAAGGAAAGTTTAAAGTCTACATTGGCATGAGTGCCGGTGTAGGCAAAACTTTCAGGATGTTACAGGAGGCACATACACTGTTGCGCAACGGCTTTGATGTTAAGATAGGTTTTATAGAAACACATAATCGTAAAGAAACACATGAGTTGCTGGATGGCCTTCCTATTGTACCAAAACGTTCTCTCTTTTATAAAGGCAAAAGTCTTGAAGAGATGGACTTACAGGCAATAATAAACCTTCGCCCGGAAGTGGTTATTGTAGATGAGCTCGCCCATAGTAATATAGAGGGTAGCAAGAATGAAAAGCGCTGGCAGGATGTCATGGAGATATTAGATGCAGGTATAAATGTTATTAGCGCAGTTAACATACAGCATATAGAAAGTCTGAATGATGATGTGAAACAGATTACCGGCGTTGAGGTTAAGGAGCGTGTACCCGACAGCGTACTAAAGGCTGCAGATGAAGTTGTAAATATAGACCTTACTGCAGATGAGCTTATTACACGTTTAAAGGAGGGGAAGATCTATACCCCTGATAAAGTTGCGCAGGCCCTTAAAAACTTTTTTCAATCCGGGCACATACTACAATTGCGGGAACTGGCACTTAAGGAAGTCGCAAGTCAGGTAGAGCGTAAAGTAGCTACAGAGGTATCGGGCATCACATCATTCAAGCAGGAGCGCTTAATGGCATGCATAAGCAGCAACCATGGCACAGCAAAAAAAGTATTGCGCAAAACCGCACGCCTTGCTAATCATTATAATAGTAAATGGTATGTACTTTATATTGAAACTCCTGATGAAGCTTCTGACAGGATTGCTCTTGACAAGCAACGCCATCTTATAAACAATTTTAAACTGGCTACAGAACTGGGCGCCGAGATTATAAAGGTAAAAAGCCATCGCATAGCAAAAACGATTACAGAACAGGCAGATATGCGTAAAATTACCACGATATGCATAGGTAAGCCACACCTCACCCTGCTGCGGGTAATATTATCTACAAACATTTTCAATGAACTTTTAAATAAGCTATCTTCGAGTGATATAGACCTCATCATTCTATCGTAACCATGAAAATAAAAACCAAACTTATACTCGCCTTAAGCTTGCTCTTTATGCTAATATTTGCACTATCGGCATTAGCAATCAGGCAGGTAAATCTTTTAGCGCAGGACACGAAAAATATTCTTGCGGCTAATTATCTGTCATTAGACTATTCCAGAAATATGTACAAATTACTGGACAATGATGCCGATTCCACATTAGCACTGGAGAAATTTCAGGTGGCGCTTGACAGCCAGAAAAACAATGTTACTGAGGTTGGCGAACAAGAGCTTACCAACGATTTACAGGAAGACTTTAATACATTACTAAAAAATCCTGCCGATACAAAAATCAGGAACCAGGTAAGAGGAGATCTTAATAGTATTATGAAACTTAATATGGATGCCATTAAGCGTAAAAGCAACACGGCTGAAAAAACGGCTGAAAATTCGGTGTTGTGGATATCTATCACCAGTTCATTTTGCCTCATTATGGGTTTTACGCTTATTGTAAACTTACCAGGCTACATTGCAAATCCTATCAGGGACCTAACCGAAAGCATTAAAGAAATAGCGGCAAGAAATTATTCGAGGAGAGTTAAAGTAAATGGAAATGACGAGTTTTCTGTTCTTACAAGGTCGTTCAATACTATGGCCGAAAAACTGGAGGAATATAATAACAGCAACCTCGCCAGGCTCATGATGGAAAAGCAACGTATAGAGACGCTTATAAGCAACCTGCATGACCCTGTAATAGGCTTAGATGAAAATCATAACATACTTTTTATAAATGATGAGGCACTTAAGATTTCAGGCTTGAAAAAGGAAAAAGTTATTGGGCAGCCAAGCCAACAGATAGCTTTAAGAAATGACCTTATCCGTTCACTACTGCAACACTTAGCTGCCACTACACAAAAAGAGGAAACACTTAAGATTTATGCAGATAACAAAGAGAGTTATTTTGAAAAGCTTGTAGTACCAATAAGTATAGTACCAACGGGGGAGACAGAAGTTAAGTCTATCGGGTCATTTATTATTCTTCGAAACATCACCTCCTACAAAGAACTTGACTTTGCTAAGACAAGTTTTATAGCGACGGTATCGCATGAATTTAAAACGCCTATTGCCTCGATGATAATGAGCTTGCAGCTTTTAAAAAATGAGCAGACAGGAAACCTAAACGAAGAACAGAAAAGCCTGGTAGACAGTATTAAAGATGATACAGAACGACTGCTTAGAACTACAGGCGAGCTTCTAAATATCACCCAGGTTGAAACCGGAAAGACAAGCCTTGAAATCGTGTCGTGTGAGTTAGGTGCCCTGGTAGATGAAGCAATTGAAGCTAATAAGCAACAGGCTACTGCCAAGCAGATATCTATTGAACATGATGCTATGGCTGGATCACCTGAAATACTGGCTGATGCCCAGAAAACCGCATGGGTAATTTCTAACCTGATCTCTAATGCTATCCGATATTCCTACGAAAATTCGAATGTCTATATATCATCAAAACAATATAAAGATACTATTGAGCTTACCGTAAAGGATAATGGTACCGGCATTGCCCAAAACTATCTGCCTAAAATTTTCGACAAGTATTTCAGGGTGCCGGGAACACAAAAAGAAGGTACGGGGCTGGGACTCGCCATTAGTAAAGAATTTATGGATGCACAGGGAGCTTTAATAAATGTTAAGAGCACCCCCGGTGAAGGCAGCGAATTTACACTTACTTTTAAGCGGGCATTTTAATTGCTCTAATCAGACGAAAAAGCTGTAGATAGCTATATTTTATTTTGCCTTCTTCTTACGCCTGTCTACCGTTTTAGTATTTGGCGCACCCGTATAAGTAAACTCAATTATAGTTCCCGGATTGTAAATTTTTTCAGGGTTTTCTTTTGCCGGATTTGAGGATGCAGCAGTACTGTCTACTGATAGATAGATACGTTTGCCATCTGGTGATATTGCGATATCGCGATACCTGATTTTATTTTTAAAGTAGCTAAGGGTGTCCCCAACAATTTTGTCACCTTTATCGTTTAATTTCAAACGTATCAATTTATTACCCTTTAGTGTGGAGATTAACAATGAATTTTTCCAACCAGGAATAGCGTCAGATGTGTAGACCTCAATACTACTTGGCGCTTCAGATGACCATTGCCCCTCCTCGTTACCTGTTAGCCTTTCTTTATAAAGCGTTGTCAGCATTTCATTCGAGTTTGGATACAGGGATATTATCGGATCCCGATAATTAGCACCCATTTTTTTGGCAGTTGCTTGCTCACTCTCAATTAATGGATAAGTGGTATTCCATTTACCCGGTAAGGAATCATGTTTAGAAACGGAGGCAGCAAGCCCGTCATAATTCCCATCGGCATAACCGCTGATTAGTGGATGTCCATAGTTTTTACCTTTACTAATTATGTTTACTTCATCGTCAGAAAATGGGCCGTGCTCATTTTGATACAGGTAGCCTGCACCCTTAATAGTTGCATAGGCAAGCCCCTGCGGATTGCGGTGCCCTGTACTCCATACAGCGTTTTGCTTTTTGCCATTAAACGGATTATCATTTGGTATCCATTTGTCGCCACCATTGGCATCGGCATCAGCCTCTGTATTAAAACGTAAAATTTTTCCCTCATACGAGTTTTTGTCCTGTGCATGATTAGGCTGCCCGGCATTGCCAAACTGGCCCGCACCCATATCACCGGTACTATAAAATAGATATGATTTGCCGTTTACAGGTGCAATAGTTAACCTGCCACCATTATGATCATTACTTTGAGGAATGCTGTCGCATAACACAACCGGCATATTTAGCTTTTGCGCTTTTTCATCATAGTTGTAACGAACAAGTCGCCCCCTAAACCGGCAGCCGCCGTAATTATCGGCGCAGCCACTACCCTCTTCGTCATACCCGTCATAATGGTACACATAAACCAGATAAACATAGGGTTTACTTTTTAGAAGCTCTGGATGCAGTGCCATACCCATTAGCCCCCCCTGCGGCCATGGTTTTGCACCTTTTTCTTTACTTGTCTTATCGTAACGGGGAAACTCCCTTTGCGAATTTAGATCGAGCAAAATTGTTTTCTTACCGTCAGCGGGATTGATCTTACTAACCTGATATCCTTTTGCTTCCGTTACCCATAAATTGTTGTCCGCGCCATACGTAATTTCCCATGGATCGCTGAGATCTTTGACGACGAGGCGAGCCTCAAACTTTTCTCCCAAAGGTCCTGTTATAATTTGTGCCTGAATTGATATGGTACTCGCTATTATAAGAAGCCCGTATATGGCTGAATGGTTAGTAAATTTAAATTTCATCGTTGCAGTGTTATATTATTCCAAACATGTACTACATAAAGATAATTTCAATCTTTATGACCTAATTACAATTTAACTATAGTTTAAATATGTAGCGATGGCATGATTATTATGATCGCTAACTCATGATTGCAGATTCATGTATTTCATATCTCAAAGTATCATAATAAAAAATTTATTGTTAATTTGTAGCAGCTAATAACTAACCTCAATCATCATGAATAAGACCGGACCTATCATTATAATTGAAGACGATCTCGACGACCAGGAAATACTTTCTGAGGTATTTGAACAGCTGGCCCATAAAAATGAGATAATATTTTTTGGTGATGGAGAGAAAGCGCTTGATTATCTGACAAAAACAGATGTGGAGCCTTTCATTATATTTTCTGATATTAATATGCCAAAGCTTAATGGTATGGAGCTGCGTGAAAAAGTTCATCAAAATGAGGATCTTCGGTTAAAATCTATCCCCTACCTCTTCTTTTCTACAGTGGCAGAGCAGGAAAATGTGGTTGATGCTTATTCCAAATCAGTACAGGGTTTTTTTATAAAGCCCTCAAATTTCGATGAGCTAAAAGATACTATTAAAACGATAATCGAATATTGGCAAAAGTGCGTATCTCCCAATTACATTAGATAATGATAATGTAAGCGCATTATCTCCTTATTAAAACATATTGGTTAGGGATGGCAGTAAAATATAAAACGCTTCGGCTTATATTAGGTGATCAATTAAACATAAATCATAGCTGGTATAAAGTAGCAGACTCCAATATATTATATACTCTCATGGAGGTGCGAAGCGAAACTGATTACGTTTGGCACCACGTCCAGAAGGCATGCGCTTTTTTTGCTGCAATGGAAGAATTTGCTTTGACCCTAAAAAGACTGGGACACAGTGTAAAGTATATTAAACTTGACGACATTGGCAATTTACAGACATTTCAGGATAATTGTAATTCTTTGATTAGTGAATTTCAGATAGAAGAGTTTCAATACCAGCTACCTGATGAATACAGGGTTGATACTACTTTAAAAGATTATTGTAATTCTTTAAAAATTAAAAGTACAGCATCCGATACTGAACATTTTTTCACAAGTCGGCATGAAGTTTCAGATTACTTTTCGAACCAGAAAACGATTCTGATGGAAAACTTCTACCGGCACATGCGGAAGAAGCATTCTGTAATGATGGAACATTCAAACCCCACAGGAGGACAGTGGAACTTCGATCAGGAAAATCGAAAGAAATTGCCAAAAGGTCATAGGCCATTTTCTCAACTCCTGTTTCAAAATGACGTTAGCCTTCAATATAACAGAATTACACAAGCTGATATAAAAACTATAGGCACTATAGAACCTAAGTATTTCTCCTGGCCAATTAACCGAACGCAGTCGCTCGAACTTCTGGAGCATTTTGTAATCTATTGCCTACCGCTGTTTGGCACTTTTCAGGACGCAATGCAGACAGATGAATGGGCGCTTTATCATTCCCGACTTTCCTTTTGCATGAATTCCAAAATGCTGTCGCCAAAAGAAGTTGTAGAAGCTGCTGAACAGGCATGGGCTAAAAACCCTACGGTCATTGCTATTAATCAGGCGGAAGGATTCATCAGGCAAATTTTAGGATGGAGGGAATACATGCGTGGGATATACTGGATGAAAATGCCCGAATTTGAAACCATGAACTTCTTTAACCATAACCGTAGCCTTCCGGACTGGTACTGGACGGGGAAGACGAAGATGAACTGCTTAAAAAATGCCATTGGACAATCGCTTAATTATGCCTATGCCCATCACATACAGAGGCTCATGATTACCGGCAATTTCGCCCTGCTTGCAGGAACTGCTCCCGGTCAGGTAGATTTTTGGTACCTGGGCATTTATATTGATGCTATACAATGGGTGGAAATTACCAATACACGAGGGATGAGCCAGTATGCCGATGGCGGCATAACAGGTTCTAAACCTTACACCGCAAGCGCCAACTATATTAACAAAATGAGTAACTACTGCGAATCGTGCAGCTACGATAAGTCACAACGATCTACTCCAAATGCATGCCCATTTAATAGTTTGTACTGGGACTTTCATGACAGGCACCGTGAGAAGCTTGATGCACATCCCCGGTTAAAAATGGTATACACTCTATGGGACAAAATAGATCCGGTTGAAAAGGGTAATATACTGGAGCGGGCATCTTACTGTCTTTCAAATTTAGATGATTTGTAGTAGTATAAAATAAGTGTTCCCCCTGCACAATATGCAATGGGGAACATTACCAACTAAAATATTTTAATAAATTATTCTCTTACTCACTTTACCTTTATCGGTTACAATTTCTACAATCAAAACTTCCTGGGCAGCATTAAGATCACTTACTAATGCTTTTTGTGCATCTATGCCTGTCTTTTTGTAAAGCACTCTGCCGCGAACATCGTAGATAGTTACCGCCCTAATGAGATTACTTACAGACGAAACGTTAATTGTCTTGCCATCCTTAAATACGACTACACTATTGGCATCAAGTTCTTGTACATGTGTACCAAGGCCTTGGGAAATATATACAATTTCAAATCGATCGTTAAACGTACCTGCATCACTTGCGAAGCTATAGTCGCCATCATTCAAATTATGATACACTCCTAAAATATTATCTTTAAGGAATATTGCCTGACTTTGTTCAAAAAGCCCATCTTTGTGATCGATGCCTATAGTATAGCTACCGGCTGCATTTGCAATATATCCAATTAATACATTATCCGTATCAGTAAATGTTGGCCTTGCCTGTATTGCAAGTATATTGTTTTCTGCAATAGAGTATAAAGCTATCCTTTCGCTATCAAGCAATTGGCGACCATCATATCCAAAATCAATACCTGTCGTCGCATTTTCAAGATAAGCAACAGCTACCTGACTAAAACCGTCCTGACCATCACTAAGATTCAACCAGTATCGGGATGCTGTGTTTGCCGCTGTCCTAAAGAACGACTGTGATGCACCCGGAGAAGGCCTTCTCATAACGTTATTAAAAGTTACATTGCCCGTGGCTCCCTGAGCAGTTCGTACCAGGAACCCCTGCCCTTGTGAAATAAGCCAATTGCTTTCGTTACCGGTAAAGAATACCGCCTGTTCTGCCCCACCACCTGCAGCTGGATTATTTGCAAAACCCGAATTTGATGTATAGGCAGCAAGTGTTAAGGTAGCGTATGACGATGCAGTTGCATTGTTTTTCTTTCTCCAGAAGTAAATGCCCGATCCTCCATCTAACACCGCGCTATTTGCAGCAAAAAAATCTGCTACGCTAATTGGTGAGGGGTAAGGATTACCAACCGCTGTATACCTGTTAACCTGTGAGGACGCTGGTATTGTAATTATACCGTTATGCGCCCGACCTGTAAAAATTCCAGGGAATGTAAAAGGATTTGAACCATTGTTATATCCCGGTGTTGCATCCTGGTCTGGCATGCGTATCAAATAACCCTTTGCAGTACTAAAAGTATTCGTATTAGGTACTGCTATGTACCGCTCCTGGTTGCTTACCACCCCATACTCATAAAAACGATTTGCGTTTGTATTTGGCGAGAAATTAATTAGTGATTGACCTGCGACCGGAGAAGACCATAATGTATAATCTAATCTGTATAATGGGTTGCTGTTTTTTATTACAGTTATATTTCCTGAATTCACCGCCTCTGTAAGTTGTACCAGTGCTGCATTATTTTGTATAGTCAAATTACCCGATGTTACAGTTACTGCTCCATTTACTGTAGCTGTTAGACCGGTAGGAATATTTACAGTTGCACCATTCTCTACAGTTATTGTACAGGCATTTATATTTGCTGTTGCAGTATAGTCTCCAGTAAATATTACCGCGTCAGTTGCAGTTGGCAGTCCATTGCTCCATGCGGTTCCATTCCAGGTCGTGGTATTAATCTTAATTTCTACAGCGTTAGAGGGTACACCATCGCACGAACCATTTTGAACAATAGCTCTAATATATCTCGTAGAGGTGAGCGTGCTGCCTATTTCTGCACCGGTTAATGTTGCAGATGTGCTTGCGATAAATGCAGGATTTGTAAATGCTGGTGTAGTAGATCGCTCCCAGCGTACAATTGTCCCTGTATAACCTGTAAGTGTTACAGGGCTGGGTAGTGTATTAGCACATATAGTCTGATTTCCTGTTGCGGTGCCAGCTACCGGTGCTCCCGTTACCGTTATATCTGCCGCATCTGTAGATGAAATACCATTTGCATCTGTAACAACGAGGGTATAAGTTCTTGTACCTACAGTGTTTGTTAATGGGGTGGCTGTAGAACCAGTGCCTAAACCATCAGACCATCTGTAAATATATGGTGCCTGACCATTTGTAACCTGGGCAGAAAGAATTACCGGAGTATCCTGGCAAAAACTGCCCTCTCCCGTAATTTCGGCAATTACTGCACCTTCTTTTATACCGGTAAACGATGAAGTCTGACCATTGGTTAATATCGCATTGGCGGTTAATGTTGTAGCCGACAACGTACCAAATCGCTGCCACGGGTTCGTCAACACATTAAAGCCTCCGTCCAGTTGCGCAGCTATGATGCTACTTTCTCCGCCAACCGCGTCACCTATCCTGTAATTTGCTGTAATAGAAGCTACTGCATTGGTAATGCCCGTTGGCGTTACATTCCAGTACCGCGTTAAATAGCTGTCTGTACTATTATTGTTAGGATGAATGGCATCTTTAACATTCACGCTAATATAACCATTGTTGAATGATGTCGCGCCTGTAATATCAACCCTAATTGGTGAATATGTAGTATTGCTTGTACCCTCTCCAATTGGAAAAAGATATGATCCCGGCCCTGTAAATGGACGTTTAACAACTCCGTTGTCTTCTGCCTCAATCATAGTGGTATCTGTAAATGTTCCTGCCACGGGATTTGATCCAAGTGTCAAATTATAATTGCCAATATCCAAGATACCAAAGGTTAAAGTAAGTGTTCCTGATACAGTAATATTGCTTTGCAGAGTTACATCGCCAAAAGCTGATGGCTTATTGATAATAAGATTGGTAAGAACAGGAGGTACAGAACCACCTATACCCTGATCTTCATTTAAAAGACCTAACATAGTAATAGTTTTACCGCTAAAATCTATAACTGCGTTTGTAGTAAGATCGCCAGTGATATTTAGCGAAGCAGGCAGTATTGCACCTGCACCGTTTAACGTAAGATTGTGGTAAGCCGACGGTAAACCGTTTGGTACAGCTATTGTTTGATTTGTCCCACTATATATAACTGTGTTTTCTACAGAGCCTGCAAATAAATTACCAGCCTTTGTAAATGTACCGCCAATGGTCATTACATTATTGGTAAGGACACGTAAGTTTGAGCCTGCAGGTACAGTTAAGTTATTAAATGTTGTAGTTCCTGCAATTGTAGCATCTCCCGCATTTGCAGCACTGGCGTTAAAAGTTACATTTCCTGTGCTTGCATTAAATGTACCGTTGTTAATCCAGGCACCGCTGGTACCGGTTATTGTAAGTTGCGATCCCGTTGGGGCGTTTAATATACCGCCTGCATCTATAGATAAAGACCCTATTGTTACACTTGCGTTAAGTTCAGGGACACGGGGTGTGGTAAAAGCGTCAGGAATAATAACTTTTGTTGCATCAGATGGTGTGGCAGCAGGTGTCCAGTTTGCCGCTGTAGTCCACGAAGAGCTTACAGAACCGTTCCATACAGATGTTGCTACCTGAGAGTTGGCAAGGGTAAGTTGCTTCGCACCAAATGATGAAGAAAAAAAGCCAAGATCTACGTTACCAAGTTGTACAAAATTATCTGTTGTATTATAATTACTACGTCCTTGTTCTATAACTGCTATAGGCGATAGTTGCACAACCCAGTCTACGAGCTTGCTTTCTGTATTGCCATTAAGTTCACTGTCTAAATAGTGTGCAGATATAAAGGCTTTTGTAGCGCTCGCCCCTGTTTGTATAAATTCGTAGGTTCTTAATATCCCATCAGGTTTATTTGCCGGCGCCGACCCCAAAGTAGTTTTTATACTTAATGATGAAGGCAATGTACCAATTGGCGGAATAATGATCTCTGTTAAAGGATGGCCGAAAGTGTATAAAATATTGTTAGCTATAGCATTTCTTGTTATTATGCCGCTAACATCTCCCACTCCAGTATTTGATGAAGCTGGGGCCATCGTTAACGTGAATGAAGCCGTATCAAAACTTCCTTTTACTGCCGATGGATTGGCATTTGGTAAATGCAAATCGCCGTTTAATGTTATATTTCCTGCCGCAGTGGCGCCTCCCGTAGTGCTTACAATTACTTTATTATAAGTTCCGGCTGGCAAATACTGAGCAGTTGTTGTAGCGTTTAATATTATAACACCCGAACCACCCCATGTTTTATTTGCTGCAAATGGAGCTGTAGAAGTATTTTGTGTAGTTATAATGCCGACATTAGTAATGGTTGTTAGTGCACCCATTAAAGTATTTGCACCAATATTTAAAGTTTGAAACTCATTTACATTCAGCGTGCCACTTACAGTTACATTATTACCTAATGTAATGGTATTTGCAGAGGTAGTAGCTATACTAAAGTTGTTAAGCATGTTTGTTGTACCCGGAGCGGTTTGGTCAAAGCTGACAATTGAATTTACACCACCACCCATTATTAGATTACTTGTACCGCTACCTCTTATACCTCCGGCAATTGTATTAGTAACAGTACCATTAAGCGTTAATGTATTACTGCCCAAAATTGCTTTACCATTATTAAATGTAATATTTCCTTTAACGGTAACATTACCATTTAAGTTGGTGTTTCCTGCAATCATAAATGTTTCCGCTGTACCTTCAAAAGCAGCAAATGTAGTAGTTGGGTTGGCTACTATAGATATATCATCCAGTGCAATCTCGTCGTAAGCGGTGCCCGATACCGGAGCTCCGTTCAACCTGAAATAGTAGTAGCCATTATTAGCTATATTCAAGCCTGTTAGTGTGATAACTTTATAATAAGCCTTCCACTCCGGCGATGAATCCGCAGCAGCCGGAGTTGATAAGTTAAGAATCGATTCGGATGTGTAAGCGATATTATCAGATGAATGTAGAAAATTATAACTGTTAGATCCGTCTTCGTCATTATAAACGTAAACTTTATAACCAACGCTTAACGAAGTAATAGCCGCGCCAGTTTGATTCTGAAACCGCAATGTAGTACTTCCGGAGGCGTAGTCGCCCGTAGTTGGCTGGATGCCTAATGAATAATTATTCTCGGATACTTCAAATGCATAGAAACCGCCTTCTGTAACTCCGCCTGTAGATGAGCCATTGCCATATGCAGGAGAATCTTCGGTACTTTGACCGCCAAACGCCACTGCTCCGGTAGTTAGCTGGTTAAATGAAAATGAATTAGAATTTAATTCGCCATCATCCGGAGCAGTATTGATGCCCCCACCCCCGTATGTGCCGTTATTTACCCCCTCTACAGTATTATCAAAATCTATAATGTACGAAGTATTAGTTGTTGTAACCTGTAATCCTAATGGTGCATTAAGTGTTAGTTTACTTCCTAACGCAGGCGTGTTTATTTTGTAATTTTCTGTACCGCCGGAACCGTTAAATTCATAAACGGATACATAATAAGTTGTAGCTGCAGACAGGCCGGTTAAATTAAAGGTATTAGAAGTACCATTGTAGGCTACATAATTTCCACTGCCAATCTCAGTGCCTGTTCCAAAAGCACCAGAGGCATTATAGACGCTACCATCTGTTGGAGTGCTATTTACAGCGCTACCTGCCCTTACTATCACCAAGTGCCGTGCACCATTTCCGTTCGCCCAACTTACGGTGGTTGAAATGGAGGTAGTATTGCTGAAGGAAACGCCGGTTGCAGAAGTTGTAGGCTCTGCAGAAAAAACTGTGGCGCTTACAGCTACCTGTTTAGCACCCCCCCCTGGGGTAGTTAGGTTTATATTCCCTGCATACAATCCTGCAGTAGCGCCTGCCGCCACTCTTGTATATACGGTCGTAGACGTAGCCGGAACTGTAACGGTTGCGGTATAGGGGCCACCGGTTGCAAGAGATACCTCAAAACCCGGAGGAGCTGTTATTGTTATGTTGCCGGTAAGATTGTTACCTGACGTTGTAAAACTTTGAATACTTGATGCAGTTCCCGCTATAGTTGAAAAAGCAGATAATGTATTTACTGATGTTGCAATAGAAGGTACGCCTGCAGGATCTATTGTAAATGACACCGAATTCGAAACTGCATTTCCTGTAGCTACTGTTATAGCGGCGCTACCTGCCGCACTTATATTAGCTGCCGGTACTGTTGCTGTTAATTGCGTAGCCGTATTAAATGTCGTGGCGAGATTTACCCCATTCCACCTGACTACCGAATTAGGACTGAAGTTAGAGCCATTGACCGTTATTGGAAAGCTTCCTGTTCCAGCCACTTTAGACGATGGTGTAATAGATGTAATTACAGGGAGTGCAACCGTAACTTTAATATTATCAAAAGTAGCTCTTTGCGTAGCAACTATACCTGCATTCCAAAATGCTCCTAATAAAGGAAACGCGGCTGTTGCACCGGGATTGTTCACTACAGATCCCTGCAGTGTTAATACACCCGAAGAAGGATCAACTGATGCTGTTGTACCATCATTTCTCACATATAGTTGCCATGTTTGAGTAAGTGGTATGTAGACTACTCTCACACTTAAATATTGATTACCAAAGTCGGCTAGCCCGCTTGTATTTGAGGTTATTATGTTAGTAGACGTCCTTAAACCCGCCGTATAGCGTACAAGCCTTAATGGGTCGGTCGTTCCCGTCTGACCCAGAACAACAGCATATCCGGAACCTGTTGTTGCTGTAGTATTTGATGTTCCAGCAACTACAAATGCTACTCCATAATATCCCTGTGCAAGGCCTGATGGATCTGTCCTTACCTGACGCATATTGAATGTCCATGTAATTGGACCTGAGTTATTATTAAGCGTGGTATTATAAGGCGCACCAAAGGCAGCTGCATTCGTATAATTCATAGCCCATCCTGAACTGTTAAATGCTCCTGTAGAATCGTTGATTAATGATAAAATGCCCGCATTTATACCTCCTCCAAAATCGGTTCCGCTTCGTAATAACGACCATGTAGAGTTTCCTCCTATAGGACCGTTAGTGGTTGTGTATTGCGTACCCAGCGAGGTAGTAAAGTCAGCGCTAAATACTGTAGTTTGCGCTCCGGCAGCCCACGACAGGGCCAGTAACAACGGCAGGTAAATAAACCTGCGCATTGCATTAAGTAATGTTATGCTCATTATAGTTGTTTTAGTTGTGGTAATTGTAATTCGAACTGGGTCTAATACCAAAGTAGGAGTCTGCATTCCTGTAGACACTGGCATTATACAGTAAAATAGTACTCCTGTAAATTTTCTTCATCTTCATTATCCTTTCACATTTGGTGGGCGAAGTAAGATAATACTAAGAATATGATTGACTTTGCGTATATTATTTCGTTATAAATCGACAATATATCGTTGAAGTGCAAAATAAGAAGTTGAGATAATCGTCCGGAATATTTAATTTTAGAATATGTTACGATTGAAATACGTTACATCAAAATAAAAAAAGCAGTCTGGAATTACTCGCTTTTGAGTTCTCCAGACTGCTTTTTTTCCACACGAACATTAAAGTCGCTACATTGTAAGCTTTGTGATTTACCGCTTCATAAAATACCTAAATAATCTTATCTAATGTAATAGGCAATTCCCTGATTCGCTTTCCTGTCGCATTAAATACCGCATTCGCTATAGCCGGTGCCATCCCCACTAATGATATTTCGCCGAGGCCTTTAGACCCCATTGGATTGGTGTAAGGATCTTTTTTATTTACAAAAAAGGCTTCCATCTTCGGTATATCGGCATTTACGGGGACGTGATAATCTGCAAGGTTGTTATTTATTGGCCTGCCAAATCGATGATCTATTACTAAATCTTCCATAAGTGCCATACCTATACCACCTACTGCTCCACCGTTCATTTGTCCGGCAGCTGTTTTCTCATTTATAATGGTTCCGGCGTCGGCACATGAAACAGCATGTTCCAATTTGATCTTACCGGTAGCAAGATTAACCAACACTTTTACAAAATGTACAGAAAATGAATACATCGAATATTTTTTGCCTTCATCACCACCTTTAGACTCTGTTTCAGCAGTCAGTTCATTCAAGCTATTTTTTTCGAGCAGTGCTGTGTAAGACACTTTTGACCTCCGTTTTTTTGCGACAGATATCTCGCCATTTTCAAAAACTATATTTTCTGCTTTTGCATCTCTAAAACCTTTCTCTTTTGAGGCGAGGCCCGTTAACTTCGCTTTCAAAAGCTGACACGCATCATGCACAGCCGAACCTACAGAAGCCGTAGTTGCTGATCCTCCCTGTGTGGGCCCTTTTGGAAGGCCTGTGCTTCCCATGTCAACCTTAATTTTATCTGAAGCTATACCTGTAACATCAGCTGCAATCGCCGTCATCATCGTCGCCGTTCCGGGTCCCATATCATTTACAGAACACTGTAGTAACAACGTACCATCTTTAGCTAATGTTGCCTTTACTGATGCCGGCGACCTGTGTGCACCGAAGGTTCCGGTACCCATACCGTAACCTACAAACCAGTCACCCTCTTTAAGGCTTCCTGGAATTTTAGGACGATTGTTCCAACCTATCTTTTCTTTGCAGATATCATAACACTCCTTCAAGTACTTGCTGCTCCACGGCAGGTTGCGTTCGGGGTCGGTATCTGCGTGGTTTAGTATCCTGAAGTCAACCGGATCCATATTCAGCTTATAAGCCAGCTCATCCATAGCAGATTCTAATGCATAGGCACCGGTTGCCTCACCCGGACCACGCATCCAGATAGGCGTGCAGGTATCGAGTTTTACAAGCTTATACCGGGTAGTAACATTTGGGCAGGCGTATAAAAATCTTGAAATATTTACCGTAGCTTCTGTAAACTCTTCGTAAGATGAAGTTTGCGCAGTTGCCTCGTGAGTGAGCCCAACAAGCTTGCCTTCTTTGGTTGCGCCCATTCCTATCTTTTGGATAGTTATAGGACGTGAACCTACATTTGTAAACATTTGCTCGCGGTGCAGGACCAATTTTACAGGCTTACCTGTTTTCTTGGCACCCATTACAGCAGCAATTTCGTAAGGCCATGTGCGTAATGCCATACCAAACGCACCGCCTACATGCTCTGCATGCACAGTAACATTTTCCGGCGGAAGCTTAAAGGCATCGCTTATAGACTTTTGGGTAGATTGTACGCCCTGTGTTTTAGTATGCACTGTTACCTTAGAGTCTCCATCCCACTGCGCTATGATACTCCCTAACTCCATTGGATTATGAATTTCAATGGGTTGGATATACTCATGGTCAATAACAACATCTGCATTTTCGTAGGCATCAGCTTTACCACGTGTATAGTCTTCAAAGCGTGGACCAGTGGGCCTCTTAGAATTTTCAAGGTTAGATTGTATATTGGTCTGATGCGCTTCTTTTACATACTCAGCCTTAATAAGAGTTGCTGCATAACGCACTTGTTCATATGTATCTGCTATTACAAGCGCGATAGGCTGATCGTAATATAAAATTTCGTTATCAAAAAATATGCGCAGTGGCTGCCCTGCGGTTTGTGGTTTGGCGGGATCCTTACCCGTTTGATAGCCCGGTACCTTTGGTGCATTTACGTGCGTAATTACACTTACGACACCCGGAGCCCATTCGGCAGCTTTGGTGTCAATACTTTTTATGCGGCCTTTGGCAACTGTACTTCCCACCAGATAGCCGTATGCAACGCCAGGTGTTCTATATTCGGCAGAATAAGTAGCGGCGCCTGTAACTTTCGCGCGGCCATCTACCCTGTTTAAATTACTTGTTTTGCTCATAACGTTTGTTATTTAGATGCTGCAATGGTTAATGCTTCTACTATAGAATTTGGTGCAAGGGTAAGTTTAAAGTTATTCTCGCCATATCCTTTTGCACCTTTCATCGAAAGCTGTGCTGCTTCATTAAAGGTAGCAGCATTTGCCGGTTTTCCCTTTAAATAGTTTTCTGCATCAATAAGCCTCCATGGCTTATGGGCAACACCTCCCATTGCAAGGCGTGCATCTCTAATAGTACCATCTTTAATATCCAGAGCCGCAGCCACACTAACCAGTGCAAATGCGTAGCTGCTGCGGTCGCGAACTTTTAAATAGTGCACATTTTTCGTGAAATTATTGTCTGGTATCTCTATTGCGACTATAAGTTCGTTAGGTTCTAACGTGTTGTCTTTTTGTGGCATGTCTCCCGGGAGCCTGTGGAAATCTGTAAAGTTTATCTTCCTGTCACCTTTAGGCCCCTCTACAAAAACGGTAGCATCAAGAGCGGCAAGTGCTATGCACATATCGCTTGGGTGCACAGCAATACAACTGTCAGACGCGCCAAAAATTGCATGCATTCGGTTAAACCCCTTTAGTGCCCCACAACCGCTTTTAGGTTCGCGCTTATTACATGGCATATCAGTGTTATAAAAGTAAGGACATCGCGTACGCTGCATCATATTCCCGCCCACACTCGCCATATTTCTTATTTGCTGCGACGCCCCTGCCGCAAGTGCGAGCGATAGTAATGGATGTTTTCTTTTTATATCCTTATCATCTGCCACCTGACTGTTTTTTGCCAGTGCTCCTATCCGAATGTTACCGTTAAGGTCTTCTATTTTTTTAAGGTCTAGATTTGTAACATCTATAAGTTTATCAGGCGCAGTAACCGATTTTTTCATCAAGTCGATCAGGTTGGTACCTCCTGCTATAAATGATGCTGCATTGTCTTTAGCTTTGGTAGCTATCGCTGATTGTGGCGACGACGCTTTTACAAGTTGGAAATTTTTCATGACAGCTTCCCTCCTTCCTTAACATCTTCTATAGCATTCACAATATTACTGTAAGCACCGCAACGGCAAATATTGCCACTCATATATTCGCGAATTTCATCCTTACTGTTAGCATGCCCTTCTTTAACGCAGGCGATAGCACTCATTATCTGCCCTGGGGTACAATATCCGCACTGAAAGCCATCGTGTTTAATAAAGGCTTCCTGCATAGGATGTAATTTTTTCCCGTTTGCAATACCCTCTATGGTAGTAACTTTGGTATCCTGCTGCATAACCGCCAGGCTTAGGCATGATAGAACCCTCTCACCGTCTACATGTACGGTACAAGCACCACATTGCCCATGGTCGCAGCCTTTTTTTGTTCCTGTTAAATCCAGTTGCTCGCGCAAAAGATCCAGTAGTGTAGTGCGCGGTTCTACCGAAAGGTTTTGTTGCTTGCCATTAATTTCTAAAGACAAAGGCACTTTCTCCATGTATCCTGCGATTTTCTCATCCCATTTATTGTCTGATGCCGACATTAATGCTGGTGGAGAAAGAGCAAGTGCTGTTAGTAATGTAGATTTTTTTAAGAAGTCTCGGCGGCCTTGGTCAGAACCCTGCTGATCTTCATGGCTGCTGTGTGTGTTATTTTTAGCCATAGTATAATGATTTGTAAGCTGTAAATTTTTGAGATAAGGTGTTATAACAAATTTAAATATCTTTTAAACATCATTACTTTTTACTGAATTTTATTAAGACTTTTTAACTTAAACAGCACTTAAATATTTTGATTCTAAATAATATTACCAAAAACATACTTACATAGTTTTTATCTTTGATCTTCATAAAATTGTATCCAACCCAATGCACCACCCTGATATTATCTATCTCGATAACAATGCCACTACCCGCACAGACCCAAGAGTTATAGAGGCAATGCTGCCCTACTTTACAGAAATTTATGCCAACGCAAGCAGTAGCCATCTTTTCGGGTTAACTGTGGGCGAAGCGGTGGACGCCTCTCGTGAGCAGCTGGCCGAACTCATCAATGCAAAACCTAAAGAAATTACATTTACGGCGGGTGCGACAGAGGCTATAAATTTAGCTATTAAAGGTTTAATCAATCAATCAAGAAAGCATATTGTAACGGTTGTAACTGAACATAGGGCTGTATTGGATACCTGCCAATGGATGGAACAACAAGGATTTTTGGTAACCTATCTTCCCGTACAGCAGGACGGCCTTATAGACTTGGATGAACTTCGTAACGTAATTACCAGCGAGACATTACTTGTTTGTGTTATGTATGCCAATAATGAGACCGGAGTTATTCATCCCATTAAACTTATTAGTGATATTGCCCATGAAAAGGGTGCTTTATTTATGAGCGATTCTACGCAGGCAGTAGGTAAAATAACAATAGACGTTACCGCGCTGGGAATAGACTTAATGCCTCTTTCCGCACATAAGTTTTATGGACCAAAAGGCATTGGTGCACTATATGTTTCGGCGGCAGCCAAGCTAAAATTAGACCCGCAGATGCATGGTGGTGGGCACGAACGCAGGTTGCGTAGCGGGACTCTGAATGTACCCGGAATCATTGGGTTAGGTAAGGCTGCCGAAATTGCGATGGAAGAAATGGAATCTGACCAAGCCCGCATTACGATTTTAAGAGATTCTCTTGAACAAGAACTATTAAAATTCGATGGGACTTATATTAATGGAAGCACGCAACACCGCCTGTATAACACAACGAACATTTGTTTCCCGGGTGTAAATTCTGAAAAACTTATCCTTACGCTTCAAAATATCGCAGTCTCAAGTGGCTCCGCGTGTTCTGCCGTAACCACTGAACCTTCATTTGTTTTGAAAGCTCTTGGACTGACAGATCATGATGCGTTAAGTTCCATACGATTTAGTCTTGGCAGGTTTACAACCAGGGAAGATATAGAAAAAACAATAAGTAAAGTTACTACGCTCGTTGCCCAATTAAGGAAATAGAAAATCCCGCTGCATAAATAACTATGCAACAGGATATATAATATTCTTTAAATTAAATAAGTGAATCTAAGTGTATAGGAAACTGATTGATTCTTTTTCCGGTAGCATGATAAATAGCATTTGCTATTGCAGGCGGCATCCCTACTAGGCCTATCTCTCCTACTCCTTTTATACCTAAATCGTTAACAACGTCGTCCTTTTCATCTACAAAAATTACATCAAGATCGAATATATCTGCGTGAACCGGTATATGATACTCGGATAGGTTTTGATTCATATATTTACCCATCCTGAAGTCGCTGATAGTCTCTTCCCGCAGCGCCTTACTAATACTCCACACCATACCACCAAGTATCTGACTTGTCGCTGTTTTAGGATTAATTATCTTACCTGCTGCCACAGCGGTAAGCGCGCGGGTAACATTTACCATACCCAGTTCTTCATCTACCTCTACCTCAACAAATACAGCGCTGTGTGTAGCTCGCGAATGTCCTTTCAGTTTTAACGGATTTGGCATTGCAGCATTCGTTGTCTTTATACCCTTTCCTTTATTAGTTGCCATAATATCTTTAATGGAAACTCCTGTCAGAGAGTTATCCCTAAGCACAATATGGCCGTCTTTAAACCAGACATCTTTAAAATCAGCATCTGCTAATACAGAGTTATCCATTTTTTTAGCAAGCTTAAGTAGCTTTTTACCAATGGCCTGGCAGGCGGCTTCAACTGCGGGGCCAACCGTAGCTACAGTGAATGATCCACCCTGTATAGGTGCAAATGGCATTTTGCTATCACCATATAAAAAGGTTACATCATCTATAGGAAGGCCTAAAGTGTCTGCTGCAATTTGAGTCATAACAGTTAACGTACCTGTTCCAATATCAGTAACTGCATTACTAACCTGCAATTTTCCATCGGGGGTCATTATTGCCTGTGCTCTTGCTAAGAGCCGGTTTGCTTCCCATATACCTGTAGCCATGCCATATCCTAAAAGTTTGTTGCCGCGCTTCATGCTGCGCGGTAAGGGAGTACGCTTACTCCACCCAAATTTTTCGGCGCCTTCCAGGTAACATTTTCTAAGTTCTTTACTGGAATACGGTCTTCCTACGCTAACATCAGTTTCGGCGTAATTTATAAGGCGCAGTTCTAAGGGATCGATATTTAGTTTGTAGGCAAGCTCATCCATGGTACTTTCTATGGCATGCATACCTGTACTACCTCCGGGTGCACGCATATCCAGGGGACTATATACGTCGAGCGGTACGAGCTCATAATCATACTTTGTGTTTTCTGCCGGATAGAGCATATTGCCCCAGTTTACAACTACTTCTGTATAATCTTCGAACCTCGATGTTTCAGCAATGGCACCGTGATACAACGCGTTGACCTTACCACTTGCATCGGCACCAAATTTTGTACGCTGAATGGTTGGTGGCCTGTGCCCAAACGTAAACATTTGGTGCCGCTCCAGCGTTACGCGTACATTTCGTTTTAGTTCTAACGAGGCCATTACCGACATGAACAGTTGGTATTGAGGGCGTAAACCCGACCCAAATCCGCCACCCACGTATGTAGAAACTACCTGCACGTCTTTAAAGTGGAGGCCGAAAACGTTGGCGACATACATCTGGCAGTTTATAGTACCCTGTGTCTTATCGTATATCTTGAGCTTATTTTTTCCTTCATATACTGTTGTAGTTGCAAAAAGCTCTAACGGATTATGATGTTCTGTACCATGGTAGAACTCACCAGATGCCTTGGCAAAGGACTCATTATATGCTTTATCGAAATCTCCTTTACCTTTGGGAGGCAGAGGTTTAAGCATAGTTGCCAGACCTACCTTGGGCGGGCGGGCCCGCTCCTGCTCTGCGTTAAGATCTGTTGTAAATTCTTCTTCGTCAATTTCAAATTTCACAAGCGTAGAAGCATACCGCGCCAGCTCAAATGTCTCAGCAACTAATAGCGCTATAGGTTGCCCGTTATATTTTATCTTGTTATCATATAGCGGCCTGAATACGTGCCCCGGTGGAGCATCCATATCGGCATACTGTATATCAAACCATGCCAGAGACGGCCTGTTTTCATGTGAAAATATTTCTATTACTCCCGGCAGGGCTTTTGCTGCAGACGTATCAATACTCTTTATAGTTCCTTTTGTAACATGGCTGTTTATTACATAGCCATACACAAGGTCCGGAACATTATATTCTCCTGCATACTTTGCGGCACCTGTTACTTTTAAATGACCTTCCAGCCTGCTTATGGGTTGTCCTATAGATGGTTGTGTAGACATAACTTTTAATTTTTAAGGTGCTTATTTAGAAGGGTGTGCTCCGGGTAATTGCGTTTCAGGATTTAAAGCCATGATGCAGTTACGTATGATAGCTTTTTTTGCCAGCCCAATCTTGAAGCTGTTATATTCGTAAGGCACCGCACCGTCGAGAATGATATCGGCTGCGGCTGCAAAATTTTCCCGAGTAGCAGTTTTACCAACAAGATAATCCTCAGCTGCTGTAACGCGCCATGGTTTATGGGCAAGGCCACCAAGTGCAATACGTGCTTCCTTAATCACATCACCTTCGAGCTCCAGACCTGTCGCTACAGATACAAGTGCAAAAGCATAGGAGTTACGATCCCTGATTTTTAAGTAAGAATAATTTTTTTCAAATCCTTTTGCAGGAAGGTCTATACTTGTAATAATCTCACCATGCAACAAATTATTGTCCAGCTGCGGGGTGTCTCCTGGGAGACGGTGAAAGTCGGCAAACTGCAAGCTACGTTCTCCCGCAGGTCCGGAAATGTTTACAACAGCATCTAACGCTGCAAGTGCTATACACATATCCGAAGGGAATACGGCTATGCATTGTTCACTTGTTCCCATAATAGCCATTATACGGTTATAACCTCCAATAGCCGAACATCCGGAACCGGGTTCACGCTTGTTGCAAGGAGAGCTCACATCATAAAAATAATAGCAACGGGTACGCTGTAACAGGTTTCCGCCGTTGGTTGCCATGTTTCTTATTTGCGGCGAGGCACCTGCAAGTATAGCTTTATTTAAAAGAGGGTAACGCTGCTCAATTATAGCGTTATAAGCAGTATCAGCATTGGTTACAAATGCGCCTATGCGCAGTCCACCGTCCTGGTTTTCTATAATTTCATGATGCTCCGGTATACGGGTAACATCTACCAGTTCATCTGCAGATGTAATAAAATATTTTAAAAGGTCTACTATATTTGTCCCACCTGCCAGATATGCTGCACCGGCATGATTGGTTACCTTATTTACAGCATCGTTGACGTTTGTTGCTCTCGAATAACTTACATTATTCATAACTGCCTCCTTCCTTCACTTCCATAATGGCATTGATGATGCCCTTATTAGCCCCACAACGGCATAGGTTGCCACTCATCAATTCTTTCACATCATCGCGGGTCTGCGCTTTACCTTCTTTAAATAGGCCAATAGCACTGCATATTTGCCCGGGAGTGCAGTACCCGCACTGAAAGGCATCATGGTCAATAAAAGCTTTTTGTAAGGAGTGCAATTCATTTCCGTCTGCAATCCCTTCTATGGTAGTTACTTCACTGCCATCTTTTGTAACAGCGAGGGTTAGACAGCTTAATACACGTTTACCGTCTACTAAAACTGTACAGGCGCCGCACTGGCCATGGTCGCAGCCTTTTTTTGTACCGGTAAGATCGAGCTTTTCGCGTAGGGCATCGAGTAAAGACACCCAGGGAAGGACATCTAAACTGTAATCTTTGCCATTTACCCGTAACGAAGTAGTGTGTGTGTCGTTCGTTTTCATAGGCAATTTATGTAAGTTGTTTTTGTTTTATTCTAATGTGGATAATTATCTTTCACCTCAAATACATGGAGTAGTTGTGGAAACAGAGCCTCCATAGTTTCTTCTGCACCTTTTTTAGAACCAGGCAACGTTAGCACCAATGTATCTTTTGCAAATCCAGCTACTCCGCGCGACAGCATAGCCGTCTTAACACGCTGCTGCCCATAGTTTCGTGCTGTCTCCATAATACCGGGAATATGTTTATCGATAAATGCCTCTACGGCATCCGGCGTTACGTCCCGTTCGGAAAGTCCCGTACCACCTGTAAATAGCACAAGATCTTTGTTATGTGAGATATAATCCCTTAGAGTGTTTTGTATAGTATCAAAATCGTCAGGAATGATAATATACTCAACATCTGTCATCCCATGTTTTCCAAGTATAGCAATTATCGCTTTACCTGAGGTGTCTTCTTTTTCACTTCTGTAAGCGGTATCAGAACAAACAACTACGGCACACTTAAGTTTACAATTAGCGTATTTTTTTGGGTCAGACTTACCACCGTGTTTTTCCTGAAGGCGTATGTTTTGTATCTCTACATTCTTATCGATAGGTTTCAGCATATCGTACATTACCAAGGCCGCTACCGAAGCACCATGCATGGCTTCAACTTCCACCCCCGTTTTATAAATAGTGTGTACTTCAACAGAAATTTGCACTGACAGCCCTTCAATATTATAAGTAATTGATGCATATTCTACCGGTAGCGGATGGCAGTCCGGTATTACGTCACTGGTTTTCTTTATAGCAAAAAGCGCCGCCGCACGGCTAAACTCAAATATGTCACCTTTAGGTACTTTGCGCTGCTCTATCGCTTCAATTGTTTGCCGGGATGAAGTTTGCACAGTAGCAGTGGCAATGGCCTTACGCAACGTGAACGACTTATGTGTAATGTCTACCATGCTAATTATTTACTTTCCATTGATGCGTTTCATCCTCAAATATTTCTTTACCCCATACCGGAAGATCGGCTTTAATGCGCTCAACGACTTCCTCACAGGCTTCTATAGCTATTTTTCTATGTTTAGAAGACGTAAAAACAAATAGGCAAATTTCCCCTGCTTTTATCTCACCCAGACTATGGTGTATATGCATACAGGTAAGATTGTATTTGCCGAATATATCTTCACGTATTTCGTGCATTTTTTCAAGAGCTAGATCTTCATAAGCTGTATATTCAATCGCAGAGACCGTGTTCCCGTCTATAACATCGGCGCGCACCTGACCTAGAAAAATGCTATGTGCACCAATATCTTTTCTAGATGAATGCTTAGCGATGCTCTCCGCTATAAATCCAGGGTTTATAGCACCTGTTGTAAATATATTTTTTATCGGTTTACTCATTATTATCTTCCTGTAAGGCTATTATACCGCCCTGTAAATGACTTATTTTTCTTGAATTGCCAAATTTCTCTAACAGCATTTTCCCAGCTTTCAGGCTCCGTTTACCGCTTTGGCAAAACAGCAGTACGTTATTTACACCAATTTCCGACATTTTATCACTTAGTGCTGATAACGGAATGTTAAGATTTGAAAAATGTACTTTTGGAAGCTCATCTGCTTCGCGAACATCTATCACCAGTGTATCCGGAAGATCCGCTTTCTGGAGGAATGATGCTGCATCCAAATCTTCAATACCCGCTGTGGATACCCCACAAAGCCAGTTATAATCGGTATTTTTAAACGCTAATTTATCACGAGGCATCAGCTCGAGTACAGAATCGTCTGGTGTAATTTCTATGACAAAATTTGTGTAATCCAAGATACTAAATGTCAGCAATTTATTTACCGATACCTCGCCCAAGCCTGTAAGTAATTTTATAGCTTCTGTAGCCTGCATAATCCCGATAATTCCGGGTAGCACACCCAAAACTCCTGCTTCATTACAATCTGCAACCTCAAGTGGATCCGGAGGTGTAGCAAAAAGGTTTCTGTAATTGGTTTTATTTCCATTTGCATCCTTCACATTAAATACCGCTACCTGCCCCTCGTACTGATAAATCGCACCAAATATCAGCGGCTTATCCAGCAATACACACGCATCATTAATAAGATAACGTGCGGCGAAATTATCCGTGCAGTCGATTACCATATCATATCGTGCAATGAGGTCTAACGCATTAACATTATTTACCACCATCTTATAACTTTCGATAGTAATGTCAGGATTTAATTGTTGAAGCTTTAATGCAGCCACTGATGCTTTAGCCCTGCCAATATCTTCCGTACTATACAACACCTGTCGCTGCAGGTTGCTCAACGAAACCACATCATTATCTGCCAATCCAATGGTACCCACGCCTGCCGCCGCAAGGTATTGCAATACAGGGCAGCCTAAGCCGCCTGCACCAATAACAAGTACTTTAGCATTCGCCAATTTCTGTTGGCCTTCGCTACCAAAATTGTTAAGCGAATAGTGGCGCGCATATCGCGTGTTATAATTTTCCATGTTATCCCCCTGAATATGGTGGCATTAACGCCACAATGTCTCCTTCATAAAGCGTTACATCATTGGTAACTAATTTCTTGTTTACAGCAATGCCATATTTTTTTCCTTCAAGTTGTGGAAACTGAGCATTTAATTCCAATCGCAAAGAATTAGTATCAACTGCATCGATCGATACCTCTTTTCCTGTAATTTCTGCAATTTGACCAAAGGCTATAATTTTGATGCTCATAATTAGGCTTTTGTAAATAGTAATTTATACGATGCTAATAACAGCACCGAGGCCAAAACATATTTTAAAATATTCTGGTTAAACTTTTTAGAACCGTAGTAGGCACCTAAAAGCCCACCTGCAAAGGCAACAACGATATACATAACCATGTTGCTATTAAAAGATATTCCTTTCGTAAGCATACCCCCTAACCCTGCAATTGAATTTACAAATATAAATGCAGCACTAACAGCAGCCGTCTGTTTTTGGTTGGTCCATTGCAGCAGCAGCAATATCGGCGATAATATAATGCCACCGCCGATACCTATCATGCCGGATAACAACCCCACAATGGCGCCCGTTGCCATAGCTATAATTGTATTAGAAATTTTAAGGTCTTTGTCATCAATATTTTTAAAGAAGAAAAAGCGCATTACAGGAAATAATAGCAATATACCTAATACGTGTTTATAGATATTTTCTTCCACAGTTATCATCCCACCAATAAAAGCCATAGGTATGGACGCCGCCGCGATAGGCAGAAACAATCTTTTAAGAAAGTAGCCACCCCTGTAATACTGTATGAAAGAAGTAAGCGATACAAAAAGGTTAAGCATCAGAGCCGTCGGTTTCATTTCTTCTGGGGCGACTCCATATAACGCCATAAGCGCAAGATAGCCACTTGCACCGCCATGGCCAACCGCCGCATATAAAAATGCAACCACGAAAAGTATCGAATAAAATAGCTCTATAGCCATAATTAAATTGGTAATAAGTGCACCTCAACAGTATCATTTGCAACGAAGCCGGTGGAATCTTCTGGTATAACAATAAAGCAATTAGCCTGAGCGAACGAATGCAGCCGGAACGACTCCTGTGCGTGCAATGGTGTCACTTTTCCCTCGTGATGATAAGCCTTTAAAAAATGAGTTAAACCAATAGGTTTATTATAATTGTGCGTTGCCACAGCAGTAGCTAAGGCTACGCTTGCTTCTTTATGCATTATTTTTTCTAAGGCAGGTAAAACATACTCATAAAAACAGGTTAAGCCACTCGATGGATTACCCGGAAGCCCAAATATTAGCTTTCCTTCTTTAGTTCCAAAGAAAAGCGGCTTGCCCGGCTTCTGTTTTATTTTATGAAATTGCTGTTCGACGCCGCATGCCCGGGTGGCACCCACAACATAATCATAGTCGCCTACACTTACTCCGCCATTCAGCAATACTAAGTCATTATCAAGTAACGCATCTTTTAGAACAGCTGAAAGGATTTCAGGATCGTCTTCGCATTGTAATACTCTTATTTCCTGAATACCTGCTTGTCTAAGCGCCGCGGTAAGTATTACTGAATTAGCCTCATACACCTGACCAAATTCTAACCGGTTACCGGGTTGCTGAAGTTCATTACCTGTTAAGATAATAGCTACCATGGGCGCGGCATACACATTTACATGAGTACAGCCTATACCGGCTAAAAATCCCGAAGCCGCCGCCGACAAATACGTACCTTTAGCCATGGCAAGTTCGCCACTCCTGACCTCTGCACCCTTTGGCCGTACATTGTGTCCAAGAGTTAGATTCTCGTCTAATATTGTTACAATATCTTTGTCAACAGATACCTTCTCCTGCATCACTACGGTATCAGCATCCTCAGGTAGTGGTGCCCCGGTAAAGATGCGGGTGGCCTGCCCATCGGATATAGAAATTTGCTGAGTTACGCCCGCAGCCATTTCGCCAATAACATTAATAGGCATATTTCTATCAGAAAATTTTATAGCATAGCCATCCATAGATGATTGCGCGAAATTAGGAATATCCGTAGTAGCAATTACATCTTCAGCAAGCACTAAACCGAAAGCATCCAATAAAGATAGTTGCGCTACTTTACCGGTAACCACTGCGTTGTTTATTATTTGTTTTGCTTCCTGTACAGATATCATTTTGAGCTTATAAAATTGTTATAATCGTGTATAGTGTCAATATCTATGTTACCTTTATCAAAAGGGACAGATGCAACGTCGTCTATGTAATTTTCTACTATTTTTTTGGCGCCTTCTTTACCATTCAGGTTTAAAAGCGCTTCAAAGTAGGTATGGCTGAACAGCACCGGAGTACCTAAAGTATCAGCATATAGTGACGCGATAATACCTTTACCGGATTGAGTTTGCTGTTCTAAAATATCTCGAAAAACTTGTGTCGTTACGAATGGCTGGTCGCATACCGCAAAGATACACGCCTTCAAATCCGAATGTAGCTCCAAAAGCCTTTTGAGGCCTGTCGCTATAGATGATCCCATACCCTGCTCCCACTCTTTATTATAGCAAATGCTAGCCACACTCTGTTTTAAATCTCCTTCGATAGCTTCACTATTTGCTCCCGTTACAACCATAATTGCCGCAGCCGGAACTCCTGAAGCCTCGGCAATGGCGTTTTTTAGTAGTGTTGTATTATTATATTCTAAAAGCTGCTTGGGCTGCCCTAAACGCGAAGAACTTCCTGCCGCTAAAATTATAATTCCCTGGTTATGCTCCATCTATCCGCCTATTGTTATCATGCTGCGGTTTTGCAACGTAGCCGTATCTATATTCTCGAAAACTCCGCTAAATTGCCCGCCAAGCGCTTTAGCTTTACTTTGTATCGATGCATGAATAAGTGGTAATACCTCGTCTCCTCTTCTAAGTGCAACAAGCAAATCGGTCTCGGTAGTAGAGAACAGGCAATTTTTAAGCTTACCGTCGGCAGTAAGGCGCATACGGTTACATGTATCGCAAAACGGTTCGCTCATTGTGCTTATTACAGCAAATGAACCTACGTGTCCCGGGATCATGTAACGTTTAGAAGTATCGTTAGCCTCTGGTGTTACCGGTAACGCATCATATTCAGTTGCAATTTTAGAGAGCACCTCATGCAATGTAAAAACCTGGTTGCTACTCCATTTATTACCGCTGAAAGGCATAAATTCAATAAACCTTACTTCAATATTATTATGCTTTGTAAGCGCGATAAAATCGAGTATTTCGTTATCATTAAGGTCTTTCATGACCACCACATTTATCTTAACCCGGATATTGTGATGCAGCAATAGTTCAATATTACTACGCACCCTTTGATATAAATCACGACGTGTTATTTTTAAAAACTTATCCGGTTGAAGCGTGTCAAGGCTTATGTTTATAGCCTTTATATTTGCAGCCAACAGCTCGGGCAGCATTTCGTGTAATCGTATCCCGTTTGTGGTTATGGCCAGCTCAACATCAAGTTTACCTAAAGCATCTATTATTTTAGGTGCATCTTTACGTACCAATGGTTCGCCGCCCGTGAGGCGAATCTTTTTCACTCCATTAGCTACAAATAGTTTTGCCAACATATCAATTTCATGTACCTGCATCAATTTAGCGGCCGGGGCAAATGCATATTTTTCCTCCGGCATGCAGTAAAAGCAGCGGAGGTTGCAGTTATCGGTAAGCGATATCCGCAGGTAATCGTGCACACGGCCAAAGGTATCCTGTATCATATTATCCTGTTTAAACTACCGGCGTAGCAGTGTGTATTTTTTCTTCTTTATACCGCAATGATGTTCCTGGCCTACCGGTCATAATAGCTTTGATTTCTGCTACGACAGATACAGCAATTTCCTCTGATGCCTCAGCTCCAATGTCCAGACCAATAGGACCGTAGATACGCTTGAGTTGTTCTTCTGTAATATTTATTCCTTCATTATGGAGGTCATCTAACATCCGTTCAAGTTTGGTTTTTGGCCCAAGGATGCCTATATATTTACAATCAGTATTCAGCAATAGCCTTAGTAATGCTAAATCGTACTTATAGTTGTGCGTCATTAGTACAAAAAAGGTCCGACTGTTAATAATTACCTTATCAATCAACTCGTTTGGCTTCGCTATAAAAACATATTTTGCTTCCGGAAATCGTTGCGGGGTAGCATGTGTAGAGCGTCCGTCGGCTACTGTAACTTCCCACCCTAAAATAGTTGCCATTGATACCAAAGGCTTTACATCGTTACCAGCACCGGCAATTACCATTGAAACCGGGGGGGCAATATATTCTATAAGGGCCTCATAAGGCAATTTATTTACCTCGATTTTCTTTATTATTGATCGCTTTGCAGCCAATGCATCATTGCAATCGCCCTTTAATACTTCATAGATAGCGTCAGCAACAATTGCCCTCTCCTTTCTGTAAAACAAGATAGTACCGGGCTGTGCTGCCTGCCTGTTTTTAGAAAATAGAGTAAGTACGACAGCATCTTCCCGTTCTTTTTCAAGATCACGGAGCAGCTGCATGGGATTGTTATCTACAGTAGCGTCTATATATTCAAAAAGTATATGTACAATGCCATTACAACCCAACTGAACCCCAAATTCCACGTCCTCTTCATTACTAGTATCGTAAGTAATAAGCTTGTTCTGTCGTTGGTTTATGGCAAGTAGTGCTTTTCTAAGTGCATCACCCTCAAGGCAGCCACCACTAATTGCACCGGTTAGCTCTCCATCTTCGGTTACGAGCATGCGGGCTCCGGGCTGCCTGTAGGACGAGCCCTCAACCTTGACTACAGTAGCCAGGGCAGTCCTTTTCCCGATAGCGGTTGCTTCGGAATATGCCTTAAGTATGTCGTTGATTTCTTTCATCTATAGCCTGTCTAACAAAAATAAAGTTTTGCAGGCTTAAAAGAAACTATTTATTAAAACTTTACCAAATGCATGTGAAGGCAATCAAAAATCTTCCATTACATCAAAATCGATTGATTCTTTTGTAACCGGGTGAATAAATTGAAGGTACGCTGCATGGAGGTACAGCCTCTTACTCGCATTACCATATAGTTCGTCTCCTACTATAGGTGCATTAAGCCCAAGTTCATGAGCCGCGTGCATGCGAAGTTGGTGTGTCCTGCCTGTAAGCGGCCAAAAATGGATTTTAGTTGTCGTGTCATACCGCTCTACGACCTCCCATCGGGTAAGGGCTTTTTTTCCGAACTCAAAGCAAACCAATTGGCTCGGCCGATTGTCAAGGTCTCCACGTAACGGAAGGTTAATCTCCCCTTCGCTCCCAGCTATCACTTTGCTTAATAAGGCGGTATAGCGTTTCTCAACAGTTCGCCTTATAAATTGTCGCTGTATATCTTTATGGGCCTCTTTAGTCTTAGCTACTACCAGCAAACCTGAAGTATCCATATCTAAACGGTGAATGATTAGTGGTTCAATACCTCCAAAACGAAGTTTAAGCCTGCTGTAAACCGAATCCTGTATTGCTATACCCGGCACCGACAGTAAACCTGATGGCTTATTGACGACTACGAAGTTTTGATCCTCAAAAACTATATCAAGAGGAAGCGCTTCGGCAGGATTTATAAGCAAGGGATTATCATCTAACACTATTCCTTCAAGCATATGTTCAAGAATAGGTTTGCATTTACCTGTACAGGCAGGATAAAATTGCTTGTGCTTCCGTATCTCTGATTTTGGCGGGGCACCCCACCAAAACTCCGCCATAGCAAGAGGTTCATAATCATGTAAAAACGCATACTGTAATAGTTTTGGTGTCGCACACTCGCCGGCTGCGGCGGGAGGTTTACCAAAAACAGTTTCGCTAAATATATTGTAAAGGCTTTTCTTTTTTTTCTCTTTATTCAGGAATACATACTGCTCGAATAACTGTTGTTGCAGTGAAGCTGATTTTTCTCTACGTTCCTGTTTTAAGTATTCAATTTTGTCCTCATATTGAGTGAGATCTAATCTTAAAGTGTTCAATACCTCATCCCATTTTGCGAGGAACGTATTAAACTGGTGTTTATCATGCAGGCTGTAACGTATTAGGTAAGCTTCTAAATCAGCATATTCATCTGTGTCTAAAATGCCTTTCTGCTCTTTGCGCTGTCTTTTACGGTCGGCTTTATTAATTTTAAGCTCTTCTTTAAAAGCGGCAATCTCCTGTTTGGACTGGACTAATAACAATTCATACCGAAGCTTGAGGTCTTTATACCTTTCGTTGCTTATAATGTCGTTAACCTGTTTTGTAATATCATTAAGAATATACTGCTCTTTTAAGAAGAAACTGTTCTCCACCAGCATATCAAAAACCGGCGGAACAAACTTTTCATGCTGGTTTGAATCGGCTAATTTTCCTGAAAATGCAGACAGGTAACCCAATTTTCTATTTCCATCCCGAACTACCAATACACCGAACATTTTGCCTATAGCTGTACCTTCCCGGTCGCCACTTAATCCAAAATTATGGTTCAGGTGAGTCTGGGTTTCAAGGTAACGCTGCAACTCTGCAGCGGCAATAGCTGTTAACGGGTGTGGCTCATAGTAAAAAGGAAAAGTAAACTTTTCTGGTAATGCAATACCGTTAATTGTGTCATCAGAAAAGTACGTTATACAACTTATATTATCGATCATTATTAGCTAATACTTAGGTACAACAAAATTACTCTAATTATTAAAAAACCCAAAAGAACAGAGGTTTGAATATTTTACACCTAGTTATTAAAGTCATTCACATCTCATTAACAAATCGGTTGTTGTTGGTGTAAACAACTTTAGTTAATTTTGTACGCAAGATGAAGTTATTAGTCAGAATTTTTATATCACTTACAATTTTCCTGTTGGCCGGGTCTGGCCACCTGCACGCCAGTGTGCATCAGGAAAATGCAGGTTCCGCTATAAAAATTCTTACAAGAGTAGCGGTATCCGACAAGGACACAGATAGCGACATCTCTGATTTTAAAAAAACCACATTTTCCGAATTAAAAGTTATTGATAAGGTAGACACCTCTGATAACGAAGATGAGGACGAGAAACTTCTTTCGCTTAAAAAGACTTCTACAAACACAAAATATCTACCTGCTACCTTATATAATATTGGTAGTGCAGGTAACTACAGCCACAATGTTATAAAACGTTTTAATAATTTTAAACGTGTTCATAACCTTCCTTCTCAAAAGTGGTACATCCTTTTTAGAGTTTTCCGGATTTGATTTAAAATCCTATGCATGCAGGTGAATTAGCTTTCGCCCTGCGTTTCTGTATCCGTAATTTAATACCCATTGTCCTGTAACAAATGCAAACAGGATTAATAAAGTGTATTCCCTTTACACATACGTCTTAAAAAATTTCACAAAAACCAACTGCCTTAAAAAGCAAATTATTATGAAGAAACTGCTCATGCTTATGGGTTTGTGTGCTCTTATATGCACTACAAGCTGTCAAACGGAAAAAAAGGAAAAAGAAAAAGAAGAAAAATTCCTGGTTACGAATCCCGTAGTAATGGACACTGCCATTACGAAAGAATATGTAGCACAGGTTAAATCTATACAGCATATAGAATTAAGGGCCCAGGAAAGAGGTTATCTCGAAAAAATATATGTTGATGAAGGCCAGAAAGTTAAAGCCGGACAACTTTTATTTAAAATTATGCCGAAGCTATATCAGGCAGATCTACAAAAAGCTCGTGCCGAGGCTGATTTTGCTGAAATTGAATATAAAAACACTAAATCACTATCTGATAAAAACGTTGTAGCCCCTAACGAACTTGCGATGGCAAAAGCAAAGTTAAGCAAGGCCAATGCTGAACTTTCCCTGACTCAGGTTCACCTGCAGTTTACAGAGATCAGAGCACCCTTTGATGGTATTATAGACCGTTTCCACGTTAGGCAGGGCAGCCTTATAGATGAAGGTGATCTACTTACAGAGCTATCTGATAATAGTAAAATGTGGGTGTACTACAATGTTCAGGAAGCTGAATACTTAAACTATAAATCTACACTTAAAGGTGACACTAACATAAATGTCAATCTTTTAATGGCTAATAATGAATTATTTAAATATCCGGGCGTTGTATCTACCATTGAGGCAGATTTTGACAATGAAACCGGGAACATATCATTCAGGGCTACATTCCCTAATCCCGACGGCTTATTACGTCACGGCGAGACAGGTAACATAGAAATGAAGGTGCCATTTAAGCATGCCATGATCATCCCTCAAAAAACAACTTTCGAGGTGCTCGACAAAAAGTATGTTTATGTTATTGACAAAAACAACAAAATACAGTCGAGGGAAATAAAAATCGCAGCCGAATTACCCCACTTATTTATAATAAGCGAAGGCCTGTCTACAGGTGATAAAATTCTTCTTGAAGGCTTACGTCTTGTAAAAGAAAATCAAAAAATAGACTACAAACTTGAGAAGCCGGAATATGTTATATCGCATTTAGAGCTATACGCGGAATAATCGAATAACTTAAAAAGAAAGAAAATGTTTAGCAAATTCATACAAAGGCCTGTATTTGCGATTGTAATTTCTATTATGATCGTGTTTATGGGAACCCTGGCAATTATTAAATTGCCAACCTCGCAATTCCCGGATATTGCGCCTACTACGGTAAATATCTTTATTGCCTATCCCGGTGCCAGTGCAGATGTACTGGTAAAATCTACACTTATAACCTTAGAGAATGCCATAAACGGTGTTCAGGACATGCGTTATATGGCCACCGATGCTACAAGTGCAGGTGAGGCTACCTTAAGAATAATCTTTGAACCAGGCACCGACCCAAACCAAGCTGTTATTAGGGTAAAGACAAGGGTCGACCAGGTAATGCCCCTACTACCCGAACTTGTACAGCGCGAGGGTGTTGTTATTACACCTATACAGCCTAGCATGCTTATGTATGTTAACCTGTATGCGACAGGTAAAAACATGGATGAGAAGTTCCTGTACAATTATGCCAACGTAAAAATGCTTCCTGAGATTAACAGGATAAAAGGCGTGGCAAGATCTCAGATATTAGGAAGCCGTACCTATGCGATGCGTATCTGGTTAAATCCTGACCGAATGAGGGCCTACAATGTATCTGTAGATGAAGTAATGAAAGCCCTCGGCGAGCAGAGTATCGTAGGGCGCCCGGGCCGTATAGGTCAGAGTTCAGGCTTAAATGCCCAGTCGTTGGAGTACGTATTAACGTATAAAGGACGCTTTAGCGAACCTGCAGAATACGAAAATGTGATTGTTCGCGCGAATGCCGACGGACAGGCAATACGATTAAAAGACATTGGCCGTGCTGAGTTAGGCAGTGAATTTTTTGATATTTATTCGAACTTAGATGGGCATCCATCGGCATCTATAGTTTTACGTCAAAATTATGGAAGTAATGCAAGCGATGTAATTGCAAGTGTTAAGGCTAAGCTTGAAGAGATGAAAGAAACATTCCCACCCGGACTTGACTATAAAGTAAGTTACGACGTTTCTAAATTCCTTGACGCTTCCATTGAACAGGTAATAGATACTCTTAGAGATGCATTTATACTTGTTGCAATAGTAGTATTCATCTTCCTTGGTGACTGGAGGTCTACACTTATACCTATATTAGCTGTTCCCGTATCGCTGGTAGGAGCATTTTTCGTTATCCAGTTCTTTGGCATTACCATTAACATGGTAACCATGTTTGCCCTTGTATTAGCTATTGGTATTGTGGTAGATGATGCCATTGTCGTCGTCGAGGCGGTACACGCCAAGTTCGAGGAGTTTCCGCATATCTCTCCCTATTTGGCAGTTAAAAAGGTGTTGGGCGAGATAAGCGGGGCAATTATAGCAATTACAGCGGTGATGGTTTCGGTATTCGTACCGGTGTCGTTTATGTCCGGACCTGTGGGAACGTTCTATAGGCAATTCTCTATAACTATGGCGAGCTCCATTGTTATTTCGGCAATTATCGCCCTTACTCTTACCCCTGTATTATGTGCAATGTTGCTTAAAAACACACACGGACAAGAGAAGAAAAAAAACGTTCTTACAAAAGGTTTAGACCGTTTTAATCGAAGCTTTGACAAGCTGACCGGAAGATATGAAAGGATATTAAGAGCAATTGTTAATCGCAGGGTTATAACTTTTGCTGTGCTTATTGCATTTTGCGCCGGTACTTTTTTTGTGAATAAGATTCTTCCTTCCGGATTTATACCGAGTGAAGATCAGGGAACCATTTACGCAATCATACAAACACCGCCGGGATCTACATTAGAAACTACAAATCAGGTTTCTCAAAGGCTGCAAAAGATTTGTGAAAAGATTGATGGCGTAGAATCTGTTACTTCTCTCGCAGGTTATGAGATCATGACAGAAGGAAGGGGTTCTAACGCAGGTACTTGTCTTATTAACCTGAAGCCCTGGGAGGACAGGAAGCATAAAGTTACCGAAGTGATGGAAGAGCTTGAAGAGAAATCGAAAGGCCTTGGCGCTAAAATCGAATTCTTCGAGCCGCCTGCAATCCCCGGATTTGGTTCATCAGGTGGTTTCTCGCTACGTCTGTTAGATAAAAATACAGCAACAGATTATCAGGATTTTGATAAAATCAACAAACAGTTCCTAGACGATTTAGGAAAACGCCCAGAGCTTGCCGGTTTGTTTACATTCTTTGCTGCGAACTATCCGCAGTATGAATTACAGATAGATAACAATCTTGCCATGCAAAAAGGAGTATCCATTGGTACTGCTATGGAGAACCTTGATATCCTGATAGGTAGTACTTACGAGCAGGGCTTTATTAAGTTTGACCGATTCTTTAAAGTATACGTTCAGTCCGATCCTAAATTCAGGAAACTTCCATCAGATGTTCTTAATCTATTTGTTAAGAACGACCATGGAGATATGGTACCATATTCGGCATTTATGAAACTTGTAAAAACACAGGGACCAAATGAGATTACACGTTATAATATGTACAACTCTGCGGCTATACAGGGGCTTCCTGCCAAAGGATACACTACTGCCGATGCAATACAGGCAGTTCGTGAAGTTGCTAAGCAGACATTGCCTAAAGGCTATGATATTGCCTGGGAAGGTCTATCTTATGACGAGTCTATAAGGGGTAATGAATCGCTATATATTTTCGGTATAGTGTTGCTCTTTGTATACTTTGTACTTTCTGCACAATACGAGAGCTTTATAATTCCACTTGCTGTTATACTATCATTACCTGTAGGTATCTTCGGTTCATTCCTGTTGCTGCAGTTAGTCGGCCTTGAAAATGATATCTACGCACAAATTGCGCTCATCATGCTTGTAGGGCTACTGGGTAAAAATGCGGTGCTGATTGTAGAATTCGCGGTCCAGAAGCACCATGAAGGTGCCACCATATTTGAGGCTGCGATTGAAGGTGCAAAAGTACGTTTCCGTCCTATTTTGATGACTTCATTTGCATTTATAGCAGGTCTTATTCCATTAATGCTTGCACACGGGGCAGGTGCCATCGGTAACCGTACGTTAGGGTCTGCAGCACTTGGTGGTATGCTTTTCGGGACCATATTTGGGGTAATAATAATACCGGGACTATATTATATATTCGGCACCCTTGCCAGTGGACGAAAACTAATACAGTTTGAAGATGACAGCTCCCTCTCAGAAGACTTTGTGCATCAAATAGATAATTTTTCAACAACTGAAGACCATGATCATCATGCCCATTAATAAAATGCATAAATATATAGTAGCAGGCTGCATCGCAATAACTTTTGCGGCCTGCAAATCTCCGGCGATTATAACACGGACAGAGAACAAAAATGTACCTGCGAAATATGCTGCATCTGTGCAACAGGATACAGTTAATGCCGGTACTATTAAATGGAAAACATATTTTACCGATCCCTACTTAACGACTCTTATAGATACGGCATTGGTTAATAATCAGGAACTGAATGTCACACTTCAGGATATTGAAATTGCAAGAAACGAAATAAGGGCGAGGAAAGGTGAATACCTTCCGTTTCTTGGCGTTGGGGCATCTGCCGGCCTGGAAAAAGTAGGAAGGTATACTAATATCGGTGCTTTAGAGGCCAACACTCCTATTGCACCCGGCAGAGAAATGCCCGATCCTCTACCAAATTATATGGCAGGAATACAGGCTAACTGGGAGGTAGACATTTGGAACAAGCTGCACAACGCTAAAAAAGCGGCTGTTAACAGGTATTTATCTACTGTAGAAGGAAAGAACTTTGTGATAACCAACCTGATCTCTGAGATTGCAAACTCGTATTACGAATTGCTTGCGCTGGACAATCAGCTGTTGATTGTTAAGCAAAATATCGAAATACAGTCTAATGCGCTTGAAATTGTAAAACTTCAGAAACAGGCTACCAGAGTTACAGAGCTGGCCGTAAAGCGATTTGAAGCACAGGTATTGAACACAAAAAGCCTGCAATACGACATTCAGCAAAGAATTGTTGAGACGGAAAACAGAATTAACTTTCTCGTAGGCAGGTACCCCGGCCCTATCGAGCGAAATGTTGCATCTTTTAGTGATTTGTTACCATCAAGTGCGCAGGCTGGTATACCATCGCAGCTATTGGCGAACCGTCCCGACATTAGGCAGGCAGAAATGGAGCTTGTCGCCGCTAAACTGGATGTAAAGGTGGCCAAGGCCCAGTTTTATCCATCATTAAGAATATCTGCCGGGATTGGGTATGAGGCGTTTAACCCGTCGTATCTAATTAAACCTAAATCGCTGTTGTACTCCATCGGTGGAGAACTGATAGCTCCCATCATCAACAGGAATGCTATTAAAGCTACTTACTATAGTGCGAATGCCAAGCAGATACAGGCTGTCTACAATTATGAGCGTACTATCTTAAATGCTTATGTAGAAGTAGCCAATCAGGTATCTAAAATCAGTAACCTTGAAAAAAGTTACAATTTTAAAGCACAGGAAGTTGCGGCATTAACTGAGTCCATTGAAATTTCAAACAACTTGTTTCGCTATGCACGAGCTGACTATATGGAAGTGTTGCTAACCCAACGGGATGCCCTTGAATCTAAATTCGACCTTATAGACACCAAATTGCAGCAAATGAATGCTTTTGTAAATATTTACAAAGCATTAGGCGGTGGCTGGAAATAATCATTAATAATAATTAGCTATTATTAGAAGCCTCCAAAGTCAAAAAACTTTGGAGGCTTTTTTACGTTGGAATAGCTGCTCTCAAATAAACGATAGATCAATTGTAATGCGGCTCTAATAAAAAACCCTTACATATAAATTATGTAAGGGTTTCTATATTTATGTTTCTAAAATTTATTTGAGATGCGATAGTTTCTCTATCCGGGTCACTTTAAAGAATTGCTCCCTCAGTAGTTTTAGTTTTGGATTAATATAATTCTCACAAAACGGCTTTGCAGGATCGCTAAAATAATAGTTTAACGAGTCCTCCCTGTTTAGCTTAAAATCTGAAAGTGGCAGCACCTTTGTAATGATAGGCTTTTCAAAATCATTTTGCAGATCAACGATAGTCATTTGGATAGAAATCATATCACTATCATCAAACGTGTAGACAGCCGACCGGTACTTGTCTCTCATAGAATGATTGGCAGAGCTTGCATGCGTGTGTAAATGTATTTCTATCAGCACATCCAGTGATATTTCCAGAGCATTATAGGTAACAATAACACCTTCCGAAAACGAAGAATATTCGCCACCAGACGCTATCCACCCCTGCTCTACTGTTTCTACTCCTTTTAAGGCAGAGAATACAGCCTCGGTACACCAATGACACCCTCCACCAAAACCTACCTTTTTCAGCATATTAATTTACCTCTTCAGCTTTCATCTTATCCCTAAATAACGATTTAAACTTTTTTAGTTTAGGATCTATTACCGCCTGACAATAACCGGCTTCACCGTTATTCGCATAATAATTTTGGTGGTACTCTTCCGCTTTATAAAATTGTTCCACCGGAGAAAGTTCTGTAACGATAGGATCAGCGTACGCCTCCTGCAATTCTTCAATTATTGCTTTAGCTGCTTCTTTTTCCTGTTCATTACGATAATAAATTACGCTTCGGTATTGCGTTCCAATGTCGGCTCCCTGCCTGTTTAACGTTGTGGGGTTGTGAGTACTTAAATGGATGCGAAGTAAATCATCAAAAGATATCTCGGCAGGGTCATAAGTAACCTCTATAACTTCTGCATGGCCTGTCATTCCGCTGCATACTTCTCTATAAGTTGGGTTGTCTATCTTTCCGCCAGTGTATCCACTCTCAACTTTAGTAACACCTTTAAGTAGTGTAAATACAGCCTCGGTACACCAAAAACAGCCGCCTCCTATAGTAAGTTTCTTCTCAGAACTTTCTACCTTTTCAAGCGATACTGCATTCATACAATAACGTAAGCCACTTGGTTTAGGACCGTCTTCAAAAACGTGTCCCAAGTGAGCATCGCAGGCGTTACATAATGCTTCTATGCGCACCATACCATAACTTGTATCTTTATGGTAAGCCACTGCATTATCTTTCACCGGTTGGGTAAACGATGGCCATCCAGTACCACTTTCAAACTTCTCGCTTCCGTCAAAAAGTAAAGTGCCACAGCATACGCAAGCATATTTTCCGGGCTCGAACAAAGAGCACATCTCAGAACTATGAGCTCGCTCAGTACCCTTCAGTCTCGTTATACGATACTGTTCCGGGGTAAGCTGCGCTTTCCATTCTTCTTCTGATTTTACTACTTTTTTATCAGGAGCCGGTGCGCCGTTATTGGCAAACTTTATAATATCGATCCATTTTAGCATAATACTTTTTCTTTAAATTAAAATCTGAAATCTCGTTACATGTATCAATTTGTTCAAGCCGTTTGATTCGCAACTAAAAACACTTGATATTCTGTATGCCTTTCTTAAGCAAAGATAGTGCCATGGCAGCTTAAATGACAACGCACTTCCGCTATGGATAATACTGCAACATTGTGCAAAAGTAATTAAGCATAAGAACCGATAAAAAGTTATTTATAGTTTACAAAATCTCACTAATCATCTCAAGAGGTTTGGCGCTTTCCATACCGCTAATTACCCTGCCCGACGCTTCCTCGCCAAAGTCAAGCCCAGAATAATCGGGGTTGTAACCACCTATATAGGGTACTGCCATAACGTATAATCTGGAATTCGGAACATTATCCTTATTGACCACCTGAAAATTGTCATTGATGGTAATACCGGGTACTTTTAGATAATAATTATCGTCTATATCAATTACCTTTTTATTTCCTTCTGCTTCGGCATCTTTACCCTTTTCAGCAGACCTGAATGGCAGTAGCGCTTCAGATATTGTGTCATCATTACGCATTGACTCAAATGGGAAATCATTATATGATAAGTGTGGCTGACCAATACAATCTACAAACATTTTGTAGTAAACAGATTGTTTTTCGCCTTCTGTATCTATGTAATGATAAGTAGCTCCGCCTTTCATTTCAGGTTCTATGGAGCTTTCCGCATCAACCTGCACTATCTCAAGTTTGCCTGCGTCATGGAGCGCGAGCAATTCTTTGCAGGAAGTTTGCGGAACAAAGGCAATTACTATTGATATTAAAGGCATGAGCACTTTCTGGAGGCGTATCATGTCTTCCGCAGATAAATGTTTTGCAGGGTAATTCATTGCAAAACTTAGTATCGCCAGTGCCTCTTTCCAATATACTGATTGATGCGTTTTTATAGACCTCGCAGCTTCGGCGTACTCCTCCCGAAGCAATTTAAAAGGATCGGCATTTTCCCTTTTGCTCATCATAAGATCTACAAACTCTTCAATTTCCATATCCTTGATAAGCTTATGAAAATCAGCATGGTTTTCTTTAAAAAGATCTTTAAAGTCTTTTTCAAAAATAAAATCAAGAGACAAAAAACCATTATTTTTAGCGCGATGCCTGTCAATCTCACCTTGTGTTAACAATGCCTTGTTCTGGAGATGAGAATCTTCTAGATGAAAACGAACTGCCGGCAGCATGCCGCTGCGGGTATGCATAACAATTTTAAAATCAGTATTGTCAGCATTTACTTTATACGCCAGCATGCCATCTGCTTTTTCAGTAAATATTCCGTTATTTCTCGCAAGCGTCCTGATGGCATCTACAGCAGTTAACGATGAACCCCTTATTGCAATTGGGTTGTTTACCTTTCGAGCAAGTTTTGCAGGTGGGTAAGGGCTGTCAAAATAATTCTCTGTCTTACCCTCATTATTTTTAGGCCAGTTGTGACCTGTACATAATATAACTTTATTGAAGTTAATAGACCTGTCACCATCTACCTCTACCGCTACATTATCAAGTTCCGGGACATCCTTAACGTCTGTTACATTAACTCCTAAGTGTATCTTAACGGGAATATGAGCATTAGCAGCTATTTGTTGCAGTAGTTCGAACTGATTTGATAAGTATGCTCCAAAAAGTAGTCTCGGCAGGACTTTATAATCGTTAAATTTCTCTGGTGTTATATTATATGGTGAAAGTAATAAAGGGTCGGCGGTAGCGATCCATTCCTCAACGGATGTCACAATTTCAGGAATTTCATTGCCAGATACATTTGTGATGTGTTCTATATTGGCACCTTCACTACTATAAGGCATCCCCGCGCCTAACTGCATCTTTCGTTCAAAAATCTCTATCTCAAAATTAGATTTAGAAGATTCAATTAGTCTCTTAAACATAAACAGCGCAATAGGACCACCGCCTATTATCGCTATCTTTTCGGTTGGTTTAGCCATCTTTTTGCTGCACCTGATTTATACTAAAGATGCAGAAACTAAAGTAATTCTTACAAGATTAAACACTTCCTTAATAAATCCTAAATTATTAAGTGTTGCATAATTTATAAATAAAGTTGCATAATCTTACATGCAATTTTATAAAAAGTTTGGGTGAAAAGAAATCGCCATATAAGTAAATTCGATTATCTAAAACTTAAAAATGGAAACCGCCACAGCCGCTGCTTCAATAAAAACGAGCGCCAAGAAATTATATAGCTACCAAGAATCTGACATTGCTACACTCTTTGAAAAAATGGAAAAGAATCCGCAAGTACAGCGACTTTTGTACCAGCTCCCAACAGGCGGCGGCAAAACCGTGATTTTTTCTGAAATTGCTAAACGCTATATTCAGCAATTTGGTAAAAAGGTAGTGGTGCTAACCCATCGCCTTGAGTTGTGCAAGCAAACATCGTCAACACTAAAAAGTTTTGGTGTAAGTAATAAAGCAATTAATAGCTCAGTAAAAAAAATAGCTAAGAAAGATGGTTATCAATGCTATGTAGCTATGGTAGAAACCCTGAAGAACCGGATAAAGAATGGCGATATAAATCTTAATGCTGTGGGACTTGTCATTATAGACGAGGCACACCACAACTCTTTCCATAAACTTCTTGATAAATTTACTAATGCTTTTATTATAGGTGTAACTGCTACACCATTTAGTTCTGATATTAATTTGCCTATGCGCAAAAACTATCATGAGTTGATTGTAGGAGAACCTATAACATCATTGATTGAAAAGGGTTTTCTTGCCAAGCCAAAAACATGGCGTTACGATGTGGAACTCAATTCGCTTAAAACAGGAATTCACGGTGATTACACCGTTAGTACATCAGATGCCTTATACTCTTCCCCTGCAATGCTGGAGTTACTGCTGCATGCTTATGAGTCGCATTCTAAAAACAAGAAGACACTTATTTTTAATAACGGAATCTTTACCTCGAGGGCGGTATGTAAAATGTTTATAGATGCGGGATATGATTGTAAGCATCTCGATAATAAAACCCCAACCGCAGAGCGTGCCGAAATCCTTAAATGGTTTAAGAAAACAAAGAATGGTATATTAACCTCTGTATCAATCCTTACGACAGGATTTGATGAGCCATCGGTACAAACGGTTATACTTAACAGGGCTACAAACTCCCTTACATTGTACCATCAGATGATAGGACGTGGTTCACGAAGGCTTCCTCAAAAAAAGACCTTTTCTATTATTGACCTCGGTAATAATACCGACAGATTTGGAGAATGGCACGCCCCCGTTGACTGGAAGCATGTTTTTGAGAATCCTGATCATTATCACGAGAGCTTTAACAGCCATACCGAATTTGAAGGGCATAACATCCCTACAGAAATCAGGTCGAAGTTTCCAAACAGCCTCGAGGTATCGTTTGATATTCAAACGGCACACCAAGAAGCAATTTCAAATGGTGTTAAGGCAAAGATTGTGATACGAGACTCTATAAGGCAGCATGCACTTATGTGCGCCGATAACGCCGATACCATTAGTGAGGCGCTGCACTTAAGTGAAGAACTGGACAAGGAAATAGACTGGAGAATTAAGCAGTATGCAAAATGCCTAGGTAAAGTAACAAAAAATTATACCGACTGGTTAAAGCAGGACTATAGGGCAAAACTGCGCATACTTATACAAAAAGTTATGCATAGAAGAGAGTTTTTAAAAGCTGCACAATAATATAAGATCAATCAAATTAAATTGCATTATGACAAAAATTCAGACATTAGGATATGGCGCATCCGGTTCGCTAATCGGTGGCAAAACATTAGAGCCTTACAAATTTGAACGTGATGAGCCTAAAGATGATGAAGTACTTATAGATATTTTATACTGTGGCGTTTGCCATAGCGATGTGCACCAGGTTGCTAACGACTGGAAAAATACTATCTATCCTTGTGTGCCCGGCCACGAAATTGTGGGCAGGGTTAAAACTGCAGGTAGTGCCGTTACAAAATTTATTGTGGGCGACCTTGTAGGTGTTGGCTGCATGATAGACTCATGTAAAAGTTGTGAGCCGTGTAGCGAAAATGAAGAACAGTTTTGCCAGGGACCACACGGACAAACAATGACCTATAATGGCTACTGGATACCGGACGGCACAGGTTATAACACCTTTGGTGGATACTCTGATAATATAGTTGCTAACGAAAAGTTTGTCATGAAAATTCCTGACAGCCTCGAAGTATCGGCGGTAGCTCCGTTGCTTTGTGCCGGTATAACTACATACTCTCCATTAAAACACTGGGGTGTAACTTCTGGGCATACCGTAGGTGTAGCAGGTATAGGAGGCCTCGGCCACGTAGGCGTCAAAATTGCAAAAGCTATGGGCGCAAAAGTTATTGCAATTACCACAAAAGACGAAAAGAGAAATGATGCACTCGCCCTTGGCGCCGACGATGTTTTAGTGTCGACAGATGAAGGTGCTATGAAAGCTTATCAGGATAAGTTAGATTTTATATTGATTACCATTCCGGAGGCATTTGATGTGAATGACTATGTAACATTAATAAAACGCAGAGGCGCTTTAGTTACCGTAGGCCTTTTAGGCCCTTACGATACACCTACAGATAACATGGAAGTTGCTAAACGTTGCGCAACGGTAGGTGGATCTATGATAGGTGGTACTGCCGAAACACAGGAGATGCTTGATTTTTGTGCGGAGCATAATATATTACCCGAAGTAGAAATCATAAGTATCGAAGATATAAATGATGCCTTCGAGAGAGTTAAAGATGAAGAAGTGCGCTTTAGATACGTAATAGACATGGCTTCATTAAGGAATACTCCGGTAGCCGCAGTATAACCTAACACCTTTTATTACAAGCCTGCAGGAAATTTCTGCAGGCTTTTTCTATTAACCAAAGGCTGAGCAAAGTACAAGATCAATATTAATTAGTATGCAAAACTATAAAATTCAATTGCATTAATGCTTAAATTTGTTATCTGTACATCATTAAACCTACTTCAATGATAAAAACAGTTTTCGTTGCCAGCACAGAACCTCATGCCGGCAAATCAATAATATCCATTGGTCTTGTAAATATGCTTTTAGGCAAAGCGCAAAAAATAGGTTACTTTAAACCAATTATCAGTCAGAGCCAGTTCGAACAAAAAGAAAACCATATCGACGCAATAGTCAGGCATTTTGACCTTACCACCACTTATGATGAAACTTACGCCTTTACCTGGCAGGAAGCCATGAGTAAAATGGAGACTGAGAGCGAGGGCGACATGATCGATACCATCATCAGGAAATTTAAAGCTTTTGAGAGTAAATATGACTTTACTGTAGTAGAAGGAACCGACTATACAGGAGAAGGTGTAGCCTTTGAATTTGAGATTAACATACAAATTGCAAAAAACCTACAGGCACCGGCGATAATAGTCGTGTCAGGCGAAGGGAAATCTACAGCACAAGTTGTAAACGGGGCTGTGACAGCACTTCATAATTTTGATGCCCGTGAAATACAGGTATTAGCGCTTGTGGCCAATAAAGTAAAACCTGAAAATGCAAAAGATATTGAGGAGCTGCTCAAACAGCAGCTACCGCCACATATCATGCTTGCCATAATTCAGGAAGACCGCAGCCTGCAGAGTCCTACTATGAAAGAGATCCATGAAAAGCTGAATGGTAAATTGCTTTTTGGCGAAGAATATTTAGGCAACCTTGCCGATAACTTTGTTACGGGCGCCATGCAGGTGCCAAACTTCCTTAATTATATAAGAGAGAATGTTGTTATAGTTACGCCGGGCGACCGTGGCGATATTATTATAAGTGCGCTTCAGGCAAATTTATCTACCAGTTACCCGAAGGTGTCAGGTATTATATTAACTGCAGGGTATGAACCTGAAGAGCCAATAACACGATTAATTGAAGGTCTGCAAACAATAGTCCCTATAATTGCGGTAGAGACCGGCACATTCCAGACAAGTAATGAGGTAGGTGCCATCCGCTCTAAAATTACTGCTGATAATACCAGCAAGATTCAATTAGCAATAGACACTTTCAACCGTTGCATTGATACCACAGAGCTCGATAAACGTATGGTAACTTCTACCCCATCGGGCATTACACCAAGGATGTTCCAATACCAGCTTACCGAGTGGGCAAGAAGCTCTAAAAAGCATATTGTTTTACCCGAAGGTAAAGATGAGCGTATACTTAAAGCAGCTGCAAGGCTGGTAAGCCAGGGTATTGTAAACCTTACTATATTAGGTAATGTTACAGAGATTAATACAATCATTAATCGTTTAGGAATCAGTCTTGATGTGGCAGCGGTGCGTATTGTAGATCCTGCTGAAGATTCCAATTACAATGATTATGTAAATACGCTTTATGAGTTGCGAAAAACCAAAAACGTAAACATGGAAATGGCACGCGACCTCATGACCGACGTTTCTTATTTCGGCACCATGATGGTTTACAAGGGCCATGCCGATGGTATGGTAAGCGGTGCGGTGCATACAACACAGCATACCATAAGGCCTGCGCTGCAGTTTATAAAAACAAAACCCGGAATATCGGTCGTATCATCTATATTTTTTATGTGCCTGCCGGACAGGGTGTGCATCTTTGGCGATTGTGCTGTAAATCCTAACCCAACTGCTGAACAGCTTGCTGAAATTGCCATATCATCGGCTGAAAGCAGCTTACGCTTTGGCATCGAGCCAAGAGTGGCAATGCTCTCCTATTCATCGGGTACATCTGGCGAAGGTGTAGATGTGGAAAAAGTACGCCTTGCTACAGAGATTGTAAAAGCAAAACGCTCTGACCTTAAAGTAGAAGGCCCTATACAATATGACGCGGCGGTAGACCCGGCAGTGGGCAGCAGTAAATTACCCGGTAGCGAAGTTGCAGGTAAAGCCAGCGTACTTATTTTCCCGGATCTCAATACAGGAAATAATACTTATAAAGCAGTTCAACGTGAAACCGGCGCCCTGGCTATTGGCCCGATGCTCCAGGGACTTAACAAACCTGTAAACGATCTTAGCCGTGGCTGTACTGTAGACGATATTTTTAATACCGTGATTATAACTGCCATACAATGCCAGGACAATTAAAATTTAAACAAAACACAGTGAACATTTTTGTAATAAACTCGGGCAGTAGCTCTATAAAATATCAATTATTTAAAATGCCTTCTACCAACCCTATATGCGTTGGCCTCGTAGAACGTATAGGCCTTGATGATGCTCTTATAACCCATAAAATTTATAATGGCGAGGATGAAGAGACAATGAAATTTACATTAGATATTCCCGATCACGAAATTGGTTTAAACGAAGTTAACGCGCTACTTACCAATTTAGAGTTTGGGGTAATTAAAGATACTTCCGAAATTTCTGCCGTTGGGCATCGCATAGTACATGGCGGAGAACTTTTTTCCACCACAACAATTATAACTCCCGAGGTAAAAGACGAGTTAAAGAAAACCTTTCAGCTGGCGCCACTACACAATCCCTCAGGTTACCGTGGCATAGAAGTAGCAGAAAAAATATTTACAAATGCCACACAAATCGCGGTTTTTGACACTGCTTTTCACCAAACTATGCCCCCGGAAGCCTATCGCTTCGCTTTGCCTAATTCCTATTATACCGATTATAATATAAGAAGCTATGGCTTTCATGGTACAAGCCACAAATACGTATCTGAACAAGCAAATGAAT
>Ga0265798_10000160_pt1 | contig 128441 bp, 85 predicted proteins | sample P3T30metagenome_FD_192430 | JGI IMG/M metagenome (GOLD analysis project Ga0265798, IMG submission 192430) | Plant litter microbial communities from East Loma Ridge, Irvine, California - P3 T30 | ecosystem: Environmental > Terrestrial > Plant litter > Unclassified | place: USA: California...
CGTCACCGGTGCAGCTGATCTGACTCAACTGGCCGCCATTGATGCCAAGACCAGCGGTCTGCTGACCGTCACTTCGATCACCGACACTGCAGTCAATCTGCTGGCCGATAGCACCTATGTGACTGGCGCTGTACCGGTAACGGTCAGCGGCACGGCCAACCTGGCGGATCTGGCGAGTATTGATGCCAAGACCACTGGCGCTGTGACTGTCACCTCGGTCACTGACACCTCTTCGGCGTTGGCAGCAGATTTGACCTACATCACGGGCACAGTGGCTGTGACCGTCACCGGTGCAGCTGATCTGACTCAACTGGCCGCCATTGATGCCAAGACCACTGGCGCTGTGACTGTCACCTCGATCACCGACACTGCAGTCAACCTGCTTGCCGATAGCACCTATGTGACTGGCGCTGTACCGGTAACGGTCAGCGGCACGGCCAACCTGGCGGATCTGGCGAGTATTGATGCCAAGACCACTGGCGCTGTGACTGTCACCTCGGTCACTGACACCGCTTCGGCGTTGGCAGCAGATTTGACCTACATCACGGGCGCAGTGGCTGTCACCGTCACCGGTGCAGCTGATCTGACTCAACTGGCCGCCATTGATGCCAAGACCACCGGTACCGTGACCGTTACCTCGATCACTGACACCGCTTCGGCGCTGGCAGCTGATTCGACCTACATCAAGGGCGCAGTGGCTGTCACCGTCACCGGTACTGCCGACCTGACTCAACTGGCCGCCATCGATGCCAAGACCAGCGGTACCGTGACCGTTACCTCGATCACTGACACCGCTTCGGCGCTGGCTGCAGATTCGACCTACATCACGGGTGCAGTCCCTGTCACCGTCACCGGTGCAGCTGATCTGACTCAACTGGCCGCCATTGATGCCAAGACCAGCGGTCTGCTGACCGTCACTTCGATCACCGACACTGCAGTCAATCTGCTGGCCGATAGCACCTATGTGACTGGCGCTGTACCGGTAACGGTCAGCGGCACGGCCAACCTGGCGGATCTGGCGAGTATTGATGCCAAGACCACTGGCGCTGTGACTGTCACCTCGGTCACTGACACCGCTTCGGCGTTGGCAGCAGATTTGACCTACATCACGGGCGCAGTGGCTGTGACCGTCACCGGTGCAGCTGATCTGACTCAACTGGCCGCCATCGATGCCAAGACCACCGGTACCGTGACCGTTACCTCGATCACTGACACCGCTTCGGCGCTGGCAGCTGATTCGACCTACATCAAGGGCGCAGTGGCTGTCACCGTCACCGGTGCAGCTGATCTGACTCAACTGGCCGCCATCGATGCCAAGACCAGCGGTACCGTGACCGTCACCTCGATCACTGACACCGCTTCGGCGCTGGCTGCAGATTCGACTTACATCACGGGTGCAGTCCCTGTCACCGTGAGCGGCTCGGCCACTCTCGCTCAACTGACCGCAATCGACGCCAAGACAACGGGTCTGCTGACCGTCGTGTCAATTACCGACACCGCGGACAACCTGGTCGCCGACAGCATTTACGTTACTGGTGCAGTGCCAGTGACTGTCAATGACGCGGCAAATCTGACCAAGCTGGCGACGATTGACAGCAAGACTACTGGCACAGTTACGGTCACCTCCATCTCGGATAGCGTATCGGCCCTGCTGAACGACGCCACGTACATCAACGGTGCCGTTCCAGTAACGGTCATCGGTACTGCAAACCTGTCGGATCTGGCAACAATCGCCACCAAGACCACAGGCACACTGACGGCCTCTGCCATTTCCGATACGGCAGCGGCTTTGCTGAGCGACACAACCTATGTGTCTGGCTCGATCCCTGTGACCGTGACCACGGCGGCTACCCTGAGTCAGTTGAGCAGCATTGACGCCAAGACAGCTGGCACGGTGACTGTGACCTCCATTTCGGACACAGCGGCCAACCTGGTCAACGACACGACGTACATCAAGAATGCCGTACCTGTCAGTATCACGAATGCTGCGACCATTACCCAGTTGGTCACCATTGATGGCAAGACCACTGGCGCAGTGACGCCGACGTCGATCAGCGACACTGTGCTCAACCTGCTCAGCGATACGACGTACATCAAGGACGCGGTTCCAGTCAGCGTCTCGGATGCTGCAACCATTGCCCAACTGATCACCATCGATGGCAAAACCACTGGCGCAGTGACGGTCACCTCGATCGCCGACACTGCGGCTAACCTGTTTGGCGACACGACGTACATCAACAATGCCGTTCCAGTGACCGTGACAGATGCCGCGACCATTGCTCAGCTGATCAACATTGATGGCAAGACCACCGGCGCAGTGACGGTCACCTCGATCGCCGACACAGAAGTCAATCTGGCTGGCGACACCCTTTACATCGCCGGCGCAGTGCCGGTGACCGTCAGTGATACAGCGACCATTCTTCAACTGGTCAACATCGACGCCAGGACCACCGGCACAGTAACCGCCACGTCGATCAGCGACACCGCGGCCAACCTGTTCGCCGATGCGACGTACATCAAGAATGCCGTACCTGTCAGTATCACGGGTGCTGCGACCATTGCCCAACTGGTCACCATTGATGGCAAGACCACTGGCACAGTGACGACGACGTCGATCAGCGATACCGTGCTCAATCTGGTCAACGATACGACGTACATCAAGGACGCGGTTCCAGTCAGCGTCTCGGATGCTGCAACCATTGCCCAACTGATCACCATCGATGGCAAAACCACTGGCGCAGTGACGGTCACCTCGATCGCCGACACTGCGGCTAACCTGTTTGGCGACACGACGTACATCAACAATGCCGTTCCAGTGACCGTGACAGATGCCGCGACCATTGCTCAGCTGATCAACATTGATGGCAAGACCACCGGCGCAGTGACGGTCACCTCGATCGCCGACACAGAAGCCAATCTGGCTGGCGACACCCTTTACATCGCCGGCGCAGTACCCGTGACCGTCAGTGACACGGCGACCATCGCTCAGTTGACCAGCATCAGCGGCAAAACCACCGGCACAGTAACCGCCACGTCGATCAACGACACCGCGGCCGACCTGGCAGCCGACACGACGTACATCAAGAATGCAGTTCCAGTGACCGTGAACGATGCCGCGACCATTGCTCAACTGGGCAATATCGATGGCAAGACCACTGGCACAGTGACTGCCACCTCGATCGCCGACACTGCGGCCAATCTGGCAGCCGACACCCTTTACATCAAGAATGCGGTCCCAGTGACCGTGAACGATGCCGCGACCATTGCTCAACTGGGCAATATCGATGGCAAGACCACCGGCACAGTGACCGCCACGTCGATCACCGATACAGCGACGAATCTGGTTAATGACGGTACTTACGTCGCCAACGCAGTCCCGGTCACGGTGAGTGGTGAAGCGACCATTGCTCAGTTGCTCATCATTGATGGCAAGACCACTGGCGCAGTGACGGTCACCTCGATCACCGACACCCAGGCCAATCTGATTGCCAACAACACCTACGTAACTGGCGCAGTGCCGGTGACCGTCAGTGACACGGCGACCATCGCCCAGTTGAACAGCATCGATGGCAAGACCAGCGGTACAGTGACAGTCACTTCCATCACAGATGATTCGACCAATCTGCTGAACGATGCCACCTACCTCACTGGTGCTGTTCCAGTGACGGTCACCGGCAGTGTCAGCCTGAGCGATCTGACGGATATCGATGCCAAAACCACCGGCAAAGTGACGGTTATCGAACTGTCGGACACTGCCGCCAACCTGGTCGTGTCGGGCGTTGCTTCGGTTTATATCGGCGCTGGTTCCAACGTCACCATCACCGACGCGGTCACTATCGCCCAGTTGAAGATCATTGATGCTGCCAACGGTAACGGCACACTGACGTATACCAATATCTCTGACAGCATCGCAAACCTCACCGCAACAGGCGCAGAGGCTTACTACACACCGGGTCTGTCAAACGTCGCAGTCGAGGTGACGGGCGCTGTCACCGTGGCGCAACTGGTGGCGCTGGATACCGCCAACGGTGCTGGTGCAGTGACCTACACCAATGAACTGAGCGATACGGCTTCCGCGCTGCGTGCCGATGCCCTGACCAACAGTGGCGCCGGCACGTTCACGGCCGGCCGTAACGTGACCATCAGCGATGACACAACCATTGCTCAACTGGTGTCCATTGATGCAGCTGCTGCGACTGTCACATACACCAAGGTCAAAGACTCTGCTACCAATCTGATCAACGACAACGGCCTGCATCTGACAAGCACCACCGTCGTCACCGTCGACGGCGCTGCGTCGCTGGCTCAACTCAAGTCGGTCGATAACCTGGCGACTCCGGCACTGATCTACACCAGCATTGCCGACACCGCTGCCAACCTGTCGGCCAACACCGACGGTTATGTAACGGGTTCGGTTGCGGTCAAAGTGACGGACACAGGCAGTCTTGCGGCCGCCACCCTGAACACAATCGATGGTCTGACCACCACACAAGTCGATGCAACGGCCGTCACCGGTCTGACAGGCAACTACGCAACGGTTGATACCGTCCTGAAGGCTGCGGGCATTCAACTGTCTGGCAGCGAGAAGGTGAACGTTACCGACACCGCAGCTGCACTCAACGGCAAGACAATGGCCTTGACCAGCTCCTCGACTGGCGATGAGCTTCACGTCGGCCTGACCACCACGTCGACCAATCTGAGCGGTTTCACCGGCTTCGAAGACATCTTCCTGGCGGGCAGTGCTCGTCTGACTCAGGTCATCACCATCGGTGACGGCAGCGGCGTTACAGTTCATGCCGCATCGGTGTCCAATGTGCTCCTGGGCAACGGTAATCAAACCTTCGAGACAAGCGTCGGCAACGACACTGTCCAGGTACAAGCTGGCAGCACATTCTCGTTCGCTTCAAGCGCTGCACTGAACGGCAATGACACCATTAACCACTTCGTCACCGGCAGCGCCAACAGCACATTGAATTTCAATGCGTTCCTTGGCAACAGCTACAGCCTGGGCACTTCCATTGTTGACAAGGTCTCGGAGTTCGGCGGCGCGGCCGGTTCGGTCACGCTGGTCGACGGCCTGTCCGTGTCCCAGAATGGCGGTTTTGGTCTGCAAACGGCCAACACCATCACTGCGGCTGACTTCACTGGCAACTACCTGACCCAGGTCAGCGGCAAGGAAGTGCTGATCACTGTCGATAACACCGCCCATAAAGCGAATGTCTACTTTGTAGATTCCTCGCTGGGCGGCAGTGCGACCGTGGTTGACTCGGCTTCCGACGTTGTACTGGTTGCCAGCATCAACCTCAGCGGCACGGTCACCACAGTCAATGACCTGCACACCACCGCGGTTCTCTAACGCGGTCGGGTAACACCTGAAACCCTCGCGCCTTGAAAGAGGCGCGGGGGTTTTTACTGTCTGGGGCTTCAACATCAGCGGGAAATTGCAGCATGAACAGGCGCATCGCTTCGCCTGCCACTGCTAAGCTCGTGGTGCCATCAAAGACCACTTCGGGCTTCACCATACTTCCGTGCAAAAAACGCCAATATGCAGGTATTGGTGATGACGATAAGGAAAAGACAATGATCGTGAATGGCGACAACTTCAATATCATCAACCCGCAACTGTTCAAGCACAGCGTTGAAGGCATCCGCCAGAGTGTCGCCACACCGGACAGCTTTTACAGCGCTGACAATGTTATTTGCTGGAACCGAAACTTCAGTTTCATGAGCGATGAACCGTTCATGGCAGCCATGCGTGGCAACGCGACCTCCAACGTTGAAATGTCGATTATCTGGCGCACCTACATCCTGTGTCATTTCGCGAAAATGGCACTTCGTCTGCCTGGAGATTTTGTCGAGGTCGGCGCTTATCGAGGCAACACCGCCAACGTGATCGCAGACCGGGTCGACCTGGCCTCGACAGGCAAAGACTATTACCTGTACGACGCGTTCGAACATGACGAAGCTGATGTGCATCACGCCATGCCTGGCCACAGCCCGGAGCTGCACGCAACAGTCAAAGAGCGCTTTGCCGCGTACCCGTTCGTCAAGGTCATCAAGGGGTATGTGCCGGATTCGTTCGAACAGGGGTTTCCCGAACAGATCGCCTTTGCCCATATTGACTTGAATCAGGCGCCGGCCGAAGTCGAAGCCATCAAGCGGATCGTACCGCGCATGGTGCCCGGCAGTGTGCTGGTGCTTGATGATTACGGCTGGTGGGGTTACCGCGCGCAGAAAGAAGCCGAAGACCCGGTACTCGCCGAGTTCGGGCTGGAGGTGCTGGAATTGCCGACAGGCCAGGGACTGGTTTTCAAAGTCTGACCCACGCGGACAAAAAAGCCCGCAAATGCGGGCTTTTTGTTGGCAGGCGAGAGGGCAGGGCTCAGTTGACCTCGAACACCACCTTGAGCATTGGCTTGTTCAGGATCTGCGCTGCTTCAGCCTTTTTCAGGGTAACCCTGTAGTCCGGCGCCAGGTGGAAGCGGGCATTGATTTCCTGAATGCACAGGTCTGCTTCGGTGTAGAAGCACAGCGAATTCTGCTCACCCTTGCCAAGCACTGACGCCAGAAACTGCTCGCGCAGTACCTCACCCCTGAACGTTGCGCCATACACCGCCATGCGCTCTGGTTTAGGCAGTGAACGCTGCTCATGTTTGGTCTCATACACCGCAGCCCAGACGTCCCAGAACCCACCGGCGATAACCCTGGCATGTTCCGCAACCGCGACTTCGGCGACGGCTTCAGATTGCGCGCGCCAGGTCGGTGACATCAGCTCCTTGTACTGCGCATTGAAACCGCCGAGCCCGGTGGCCACGCAGTTGGCCAGCGCCACGACGCAGAATGCCGTGATGAAGCTGTACCGCAGGTGGAGCGACAGCAGCGCCTGGGCAATCAGGTAACCGATGACCGAAGTCAGGATGATCTGCGCAGTGATGAAGTAGCGGATGTCGTAGCCGTTGTTCTGGACCCAGTACGTGTTGGCCAGCAGCACCACCAGACCCAGACCGATGGACACCGCCGCAGCGATCTCCCAGGGGCGGCGGTCACGGACGCAGAAATAGCACAGGCCTGCGACGAAGGCGAAAGTGGCCAGGGTGAACAGATGCATGAACTCATGCAGCGATTTTGCTGCCGCGACCATGGCTTCCCACGAGATCTGCATGCCATACGAAGTGGACGGCTCACCGAAATAACTGGCATGCACACGGGCGACCAGAATCGCGGCAAAGTTGGCGAGCAGAAACAGCCCATGGCGTTTGCGCTCGTCACGTTTCAGTACACCGAACAACACAATCATCGGCAATGCGTAGGTCAGCAGGGCGAAATTGGCAGCGTACGCCACGCACAGGATCAACAGCACCAGCGGCGCCATGACGGCCCTGGGCAAACGGCTGTAGGTCAGGGCATAGGTGGCCGCCAGCATCACCAGCGAGGTGCCGGCGGTATTGTGCTGCACATAGAAGTTGAACAGCCCGTACTTGCTCAGGCAACTGATGATCACCACGTTGGCGATGGCCACGGCAATGACCAGCAGGCGCAGCTCACGGGTCAGGAAGACCAGAACGCCGAGCGGTGCCAGGTAAGCCAGCATGGCCCGCATGATGACCTGTAACCGCAGGTTGGTTTCAATGTTGGTGAAGGGATGCGTCAAGGTCGGCAGTACGTTGAGCAGGCGGTCCTGACCCCAGAAATACCAGGTCAGGTTCTGCGTGGAGATCAACGCGGTGAGCATGCCATCACCGTCCTGCATGCCCGCCAACGTAGTGGTGTGCGGGAAGACAAGGCCGGCGATGAAGCCACAGAGCAGGAGAAGCGCTATACCGTAAAACAGAGACTTGCGAGAGCGATCAGCGGGAACATCAGTTTTCATTGAGCAGTGATTCCGTTCTCGGCATCACCGCACTTGAGGCAGATTTCATCCTGGGTTCCATTATTCGTCGTGCGGCTGCGGATACGCATCCGCGACGATTCGCTGTTGCAGGTTTCGCAGTCGAGCGGGACGTTCTGGATATTCTTCGACACACGCGTGAAGTGAGTGACGCAGGCCAGCCTCACCAGGTTCGCCATGCCGCGAAAGATCTCCAGCGGCGGGATTTTCGACACGCCCGCGTTACGCTCGTGGAAGTGGATCGGGTGCTCGGCAATGTTCAGGCCGTGGCGGTGCGCCTGCACGATCACGGTCAGAAAGAACGAATAGCCGCCGACCACCAGCGAGTCGAAGTCGATGGCGTTCAGACGGCTGACCCGGAAGGCGCGAAACGACGTGGTGAACTCCGAAAGCTTGATCCCCAGCAGCAGGCGGGACGCCTTGTTGGCGGCCTGGCTGACGCGCAGCCGGTAGCCGGTGTAATCACACTTGCCGCCCTTGGCATAACGCGAGCCGATCACCAGATCGGTCTTGGCGTCCAGACGCTGGATCAGGCTCGGAATATCCGCCGGATCGTGAGAATGGTCGCCGTCCATGGTCACCAGAATGTCGTAACCGTGATGAATGGCGTACTTCCAGGCCAGCAGGTGCGCAGTGCCCAGGCCCAGTTTGCCGGGACGCACGACCACGGTGAGGTTGGGACGCGCCAGCGAGTCCAGAACATCGAGTGTGCCGTCCTTGCTGCTGTCATCAACCACCAGAATATCGGCGTGGGGCGTGGACTCGCCAATGCGGTCAATCATCGATTTGACGTTGCCGGCTTCGTTGTAGGTGGCGAAAAAGACCAACGTCTTCATGGGCGTACTTCTCCATCAGAGAGGGCCGGAACAGACTTTGGCGAAAGCAGTTTCCAGACAAAGTTATAAGACATGAAGTAGTTCCACATGGAGCCCACCACGATGCCGCACAGGGCAGATGCCATGGGCATGCCGATCCGGTCATAGACTTCACCGGAAATCAGCAGGCTGAGCGCCAGGCCCGCTGACGTGATTGCCAGATAAATGGCATAACCGGCAATGATGCGTTTGCCCGAAAGACGCGTGTGACTGTAAGTAGCCTTGTTATTGAGCAGATAATTGAAAGTTGCCGCGACGAGCATTGCGCAGGCATTGGCATAACGGAAGTTATCGGTCACCAGCCACATCACCGCGTTCAACACCGCCATGTGTACGACGACGCCGAGTGATCCAACAATCAGAAATGAAATCATTGAGCGTGGTAACAGGCCGCAGGTCATGAAGCTGCCTACGTTGGTCAGTTGCTGGATGAGTCTGGGGAGCACGATTATTTCCCTATCGTAAGCCAACGCGGACAATCGCCGCCTCGGTAAAAAACATGAACATCCCGCTGAAGCCGTTCAGACTTCTTCGGATTGTGAATAGTGTCGGGGGGCGGAAGATACGGGATTCTTGACCAGTTCCCGATACACGGCGACGGTCTTTTCGCACATGCGCTGTGCAGTGAATAACGTATTGAAGCGTTTGAATGCGTTGGCTCCGAAGCGCTCGGCCTGATCGGGATTGTCCCAAAGGCGTCGCAGGGCTTCACGCAGGGCAGGTGGGTTTTCGGGCGGCACGGCCAGCCCGGTGTCTTCATGGAGGTTGACGTAAGTGGTGCCGGTGCCTATCTCGCAGGAGATCATCGGCTTGCTGTACATCGCCGCTTCCAGCAACGAAATGCCAAAGGCTTCCGAGCGCAGATGGGACGGGAAAGCCAGGGCATAACTCAATTGCAGCAGGCAGGCCTTGTCAGTGTCATCGAGGCGCCCGAGAAACAGCACATTGCGCAATTGCAGGCGCTCGGCCTGAGCCTTGAGGGCCTGTTCTTCCGGCCCCGAGCCGATGATCACCAGCGGGTAATCAGTGCCTTGCAAGGCCTCCAGCAGGCTGGCCAGCCCCTTGTAATAACGCAGCACGCCCACAAACAGAAAGAACCTGGCAGGCAGCCGCTGACGCCAGTCGTCAAGCTGCTGTTCGGTGACCTGCGGGTACGCCGAGGCGTCGAGCCCGTAAGGGATGACCACGGTCTTGTCGGCGAACGGTTGCAGGGTTTCGCTGCTGTGCAGGTAATTGGGCGAAGCCACCAGAATACGGTCCATGGCCCCCAGAAAACGGTTCATCAGCGGCGTGTACAGCTTGAGCAGCGAGCGTTGCTTGATGATGTCCGAGTGGTAACTCAGTACCGTGGGACGGTCATGCAGACTGGCGAAATGCACCAGATCCATGAACGGCCAGGGGAAATGAAAGTGCACGATGTCGGCTTCTTTGGCCATCGCCTTGAACTGGCTGAAAGCTTGCAGAGAAAAGCCGGTGGACGCCAGATTGAGCTGTTCCTTGACGCGTACCACCCAATGATCAGCCACCTGCAGACGTGCAGGGTGAGGGTCGGGGCTGAGGGTCAGAACCTGATTGTCGATCCCCAGCGCGCGGGTCCCCTGGCAGAGCTGGAAGATGACCTGCTCGATGCCACCGGTAGTGTCTGGGTAATAGGTCTTGAAGAAATGCAGCACGCGCATGATGTACTCGCTACAACGGTTCGCAAAAAAGCACTCGCTCATCGTTCACGAATGAAACATTGCTGAATAGCAGCTGAACCACAAGTGTCAGGGGATCGAAACATATTTACATGGAGGCGGAATTTAACCGCCGATCTGGAGGGGATGCAACCGGAAATTCGCCGAACGGCTTATTAGAGAAGCATCTTACATACATTTGGGATAAATCCTTTTTCATTTATCGCACGTTAGGGTGGTGATACACTCGCGCGCTTTTACCCCGTGGCAGTCAGGAAAATATGCGCAACGCACATGAAAACAGCTTGCAGGCCGCATTAAAGGCTTGTAAGAGCAGTTTCATATCGGTTGGTGTTTTCAGTTTCTTTGTCAACGCACTGATGCTGGTCCCTACCTTTTATATGCTGCAGGTCTATGGTCGCGTTGTGACGAGCGGGAGCCTGACGACCCTCGCCATGCTGACCATCATCATGACCATCCTGGTCATCACCATGGGTTCGCTTGAGTGGATTCGCTCGCGCATCATGGTGCGTGTCAGTACCAAGCTGGATGTGCTGTTGAGCCGCGACGTGTACCGCGCCAGTTTCAAGCGTGCGCTTGAAAGTGGTGGTATGGATGCTTCCGCGCAGCCACTCAACGACCTGACCGGTCTGCGTCAGTTCATGACCGGCAACGGCCTGTTCGCGTTCTTCGATGCCCCCTGGCTGCCGATCTACGTCGCCGTCATGTTCATGTTTCACCCGTGGTACGGCTGGGTGGCCATCGCCAGTGCGATCATTCTCCTGATCCTGGCATACCTCAACGAGCGCGGTACCGGCAAGGCGCTGGGCGAGGCCAACAAGGAAAACATCGCAGCTACGCTGCAGACCACCAAGAACCTGCGCAACGCCGAAGTCATCGAATCGATGGGCATGCTCAGCACCCTGATTCAACGCTGGAGCCGCCGCCAGAAGAAAGTCCTGGTGCTGCAGTCGCATGCCAGTGACAAGGGCGGTGTGATCAGCGCCATTTCCAAGACCTTCCGCATGCTCATCCAGTCGCTGATTCTCGGTCTGGGTGCTTACCTGGCGGTCAATCACGAAATCAGCCCGGGGCTGGTGATCGCAGGTTCGGTCCTGCTGGGTCGCGCCCTGGCGCCAATCGACATGATCATTGGCAGCTGGAAAGGCTTCATTGCTGCGCGTTCGCAATACGAACGCCTCAACACCATCATGAACAAATTGCACGCCGAGCCGCAGCGCATGTCGCTGCCGGCGCCGCAAGGCAACGTGGTGGTCGACAACCTGATCGTCGGTGCACCGGGCAGCAAGAACCCGATCATCCGAGGCATCAGCTTCGGCGTGCCGGCAGGCTCGGTGGTCGGCATCATTGGCCCGAGCGCGTCGGGCAAATCGACACTGGCCCGTGCCCTGATGGGCGTCTGGGCGCCACAGCACGGTACGGTACGTCTCGACGGCGCCGACATCAGCTCGTGGGACAAGGAAGAACTCGGTCCTTATATCGGCTATCTGCCGCAGGACATCGAGCTGTTCGAAGGCAGCATCAGCGAGAACATCGCGCGCTTTGCCGACGTGGACGCCGAGAAGGTCGTGGCTGCTGCCAAGGTCTCCGGTGTGCATGAAATGATCCTGCACCTGCCAGACGGTTACGACACCGTGATCGGCAGTGACGGCGTCAACCTGTCCGGTGGGCAGCGTCAGCGCATCGGTCTGGCGCGTGCCGTCTACGGCAGCCCGCGCCTGATCCTGCTCGATGAGCCCAACTCCAACCTCGACGAAGTGGGCGAGCGTGCGCTGGCCACGGCGATCCTGGAACTCAAGAAGTCCGGAGCGACCATTTTCGTCATTACGCACCGCACCACGATCCTGGCGGTACTTGACCGCCTGCTGGTCATGGCGGCTGGCGGCGTGAGCATGTATGGCCCGCGTGACCAGGTCATGGAAGAGCTCAACAAGCAACAAATCGCTGCCCAACAGAAAGCCGCCCAGGTGGGCACAGGCGCATCAAATCCAGCCAGCGCCTGACAGGAAGATATCGATGACCCGTATGCTGACTCCACAAATTGATAACTTCGCTGATCTGCCGACCTCGGACGCCAAGACCCGTCGCCTTGGCTTTACCATCCTGCTCGTGGTGTTCGGTATCTTCGGCACCTGGGCTGCGCTGGCGCCGATCGATGGTGCGGTTTACGCGCCTGGTGTCGTGACCGTGCAAACCTACCGCAAGACCGTGCAGCATCTGGAAGGCGGCATCGTCAAGGACGTGCTTGCCCACGACGGCGATATCGTCAAGAAGGGCGACCCACTGATCGTGCTCGACGACGCTCAACTGCGCGCCGAATACGACATGAACCACAACCAGCTGATTGCCGCCAAGGCGATGGAAGCGCGTCTGGAAGCCGAGCGTGATGGCAAGGCGCAGATCGACTTCGGCAGCATGACCGAAGCCGATACCCCGCGCGGCATCGAAGCCCGACTGGGCGAAACCCAGGTGTTCAATGCCCGTCGCGGTGCGCGTCTGGGCCAGATCTCGGTGCTGCAAGAGCGCATCGGCCAGCTGAACCAGCAGATCAAGGGCACCGAGGACATGATCGGTACCAAGACCAATCTGCAGAAGTCCTATACCAACGAGATCACCGAACTGACTGACCTGCTTGCCAAGGGCTTCGTCGACAAACAGCGCATGCTCGAACAGCAGCGCAAGCTCGACATGCTCAAGTCCGAAGTGGCCGACCACCGTTCGACCATCACCAAGACCCGTCTGCAGATCAACGAAACCCAACTGCAGATCCTGCAGATCAACAAGGATTTCGACTCCGACGTGGCCAAGCAACTGGCTGAAGTGCAGACCAAGGCCTACGACCTGCAGGAACGTACCGCTGCCCTGGCCGATCGTCTGACCCGCATCATCATCCGTGCTCCGGATGACGGCATGGTCATCGGCATGACCGTACACACCATCGGTGGCGTCGTGCGACAGGCCACACCGTTGCTGGACATCGTGCCGTCGGTTTCCGATCTGGTGGTCGAAGCCCAGGTGCCGCCGCAGGACATCAACCGTGTAGCCATCGGCAAGACCGCCGATATCCGTTTCAGTGCTTTCAACAGCGCAACCACGCCGGTGATCGAAGGCATCGTGACCGCCATTTCGGCTGACCGCCTGACCAACGAAAAGACCGGCATGCCTTATTACCTGGCCCGTGTCAGCGTGACGCCTGAAGGCGCGCAGAAACTGGGCGACCGCAAGCTGCTGGCCGGTATGCCGGCGGACGTGCTGGTCAAGACCGGCGAGCGCACCATGCTGCAGTACCTGCTGCAACCGGCGCGTAATGCGATTTCCCAGTCGATGATCGAGGAATGATTGTGCGTTTGTTGCCCTGCCTGTTAGTGGGACTGTTTGCGCTGAATGCACACGCTGCCGAGCCGAAGACTGCCGAGCCCAAAACCGCCGAGCCGTCCACGCCCAAGCCTGCGCCCAAAAGCATCAGCGCCAAGGAATACTCGGCCGACCTGATGCAACTGTACCGCGAGTCGCGTCTCGAAGACCCGCGCGTACTGGCGTCCTACTCCCGCGCTCAGTCGAGCAAAGAGCAGCAGCGTGAAGCCCTGGGCGGGCTGTTGCCGCAGGTCACGGCCAACGCCGGTGCCAACCGCATCAAGCAGGTCAACGAGAACACCAACCAGATCTACAACAGCGAAAACTACAGCATCACCCTCAGCCAGCATCTGTATAACAAGGCTGCCTGGGAGAACTACCAGCGCTACAAGAGCCTGGCCAAGCAGTCGCAGTCCGAGTCCGAAGAGGCTCAGGCCGAGGCCACTGTCGACCTGGCGCAGCGCTACTTTGCAGCCCTGGCAGCGGACGATGAGCTGGAACTGGTGCAGGCCGAGCGCCGCGCCACCCAGAAAAACCTCGATCGGGTCAATGCGCTGTACGCGAAACAACTTGCAATGATTACTGACAAGCTCGATATCCAGGCCCGTGTCGACTCCCTGGCCGCCCAGGAAGTCGACGCTCGCAACCAGGTGCGCGTGACCCGCGCCGCGTTGTCGGAAATCGTCGGCCGTCCGGTCAAGGAACGCCTCAGCCGCGTGCGTGACGACGTCGAGCTGCAGGTATCTGCCGAAAGTCTTGAAAACTGGGTCCAGCTGGCCGTCAACAGCAACCCGCAGATCCGCGCCGGTGAAAGCGCTGTCGAGGCCGCTGGTGCGGCGTTGCGCGGTGGCAAGGGCGGGCATTACCCGACGCTCAGCCTGAACCTCAGCGCGCAGAACACCAACGAGGGTTACAATAACGCCCTCGCACCGAAGACCGACAGCTATGTGGCCGGCATCGGCCTGCAAGTGCCGATCTACAGCGGTGGTTCAACGTCTGCGCGGGTGCGCGGTCTTTACCAGGACCAGACCACCGCAGAGCTGCAAATGGAAGCTACGCGCCGTCAGGTCGTCAAAGAAACCACCAATGCTTACTTGACCGCAGACTCAAGTGTCGAAAAAATACGCGCCAACCGCAACGCCCTGTCTTCTGCAGAACAGTCGAGCGTCGCCTCTCAGGCGGCATTCAGCTATGGCGTCGTCAACGCAGTCGATGTGTTGACCGCAACGCAGAACGAGTTCAAGGCGCGTCGTGACCTGCTCAAGACGCAATACGATTTCATTACCAATCTGTTCATCCTCAATCGCTGGGCCGGCAAGCTTTCCGAAGAAAGCGTCGAAAGCGTCAATGTATGGTTGAGCAACAACAGTAAAACGGACACAGTCCCCGACCGGAATTCTAAGCAATGAATGCACCTACAAAATCCGTAATCATCACTGGCGTAACCGGTCAAGATGGCGCGTACCTGACTCAACTGCTGCTCGAAAAAGGCTACAAGGTCTACGGCACTTACCGTCGTACCAGCTCCGTCAACTTCTGGCGTCTTGAAGAAGTGGGCGTGGCCACGCACCCTAACCTTGAACTGGTCGAGCACGACCTGACTGACCTGTCCGCCAGCATCCGCCTGCTTCAGAAAGCCGAGCCGAGCGAGGTTTACAACCTGGCCGCTCAGAGCTTCGTGGGCGTGTCCTTCGACCAGCCGCTGACCACCGCTGAAATCACCGGTCTGGGCGCCGTCAACCTGCTGGAAGCGATCCGTATCGTTAACCCGAAGATCCGCTTCTACCAGGCGTCGACCTCGGAAATGTTCGGCAAGGTGCAGCAGGTTCCACAGACCGAAGCCACCGATTTCTACCCGCGCAGCCCGTACGGCGTGGCCAAGCTGTACGCTCACTGGATGACCATCAACTACCGCGAGTCCTACGGGATCTTCGGTTCCAGCGGCATCCTGTTCAACCACGAGTCGCCACTGCGCGGCAAAGAGTTCGTGACCCGCAAGATCACCGACGCTGTGGCGCGCATCTCCCTGGGCATGCAGGACGTCCTGGAACTGGGCAACATGGACGCCAAGCGTGACTGGGGTTTTGCCAAGGAATACGTCGAAGGTATGTGGCGCATGCTGCAGGCTGACGAGCCGGACACTTTCGTCCTGGCCACCAACCGCACCGAAACCGTTCGTGACTTCGTGTCCATGGCCTTCAAGGCCGTCGACATCAATCTGGAATGGAAGGGCAGCGCCGACAACGAACACGGCATCGACACCAAGACCGGCAAGACCGTCATCCAGGTCAACCCGAAGTTCTACCGTCCTGCTGAAGTAGAACTGCTGATCGGCGACCCGGAAAAAGCCAAGCGCGTACTGGGCTGGGAAGCCAAGACCACACTTGAGCAGCTGTGCCAGCTGATGGTTGATGCTGACCTTGAGCGCGTCAAAATCGGCAAATCGTTCTGATCCTTCTATATATATAGAAGAGAACAGGCCAAGCGGTATAGCTAGCTAGATATATTGCTAGATAGCTAGCTATATAACTGGGCGTAGCAAGAGAAAAGGTCGCGTGAAAACGCGGCCTTTTTTTATGTCGAACGCACGGCGGGGCATCCTTCGGCTTGCCCCACAGTCGCTCGAAAATAGTATTCAATAGCGTCCTTCTTTTATTTTTAATTCATCTTTTTTACCAGGCCACTCCATGCACAGCGAAGTACAGGTCACCATCCACCAGTTTGCGATCAGCGTAACCCCCGGCGACGGCATCAGTAACGGCATGATGCTGACCCGCAAACTGCTGCGTCTGGCAGGCGTCAAATCGGACATCTACTGCATCCGTCCTTCCGAACAAATGGCTGGCGACGTGCTGAGCATGGACGACTACCGCCCTGGCAGCGCCAACGCGCTGCTGGTGCACCACGGCATCGGCAACCCGGTCGAATCCTGGCTGCGCGACCTGCCCGAACCCAAGTTCATGGTGTTCCACAACATCACCCCCGGTGAGCTGTTCCCGCCGGACCACGCGATCCAGCCGATGCTCGCCCACGGCTGGGAGCAGGTCGACACCTGGCGTCACTGGTTGACCGGCAGCATTGCCGATTCCCAGCAAAACCTGCAGGACCTGATCAAGCGCGGCTACGCCGACAACATCACCGAAATCCCGCTGTTGGTAGACCTGGAGCGCATCCAGCCACACGCCGTCAAACGCCATGACACGCCGCGCCCGTTCACCCTGTTGTACGTCGGCCGCATCATGCCGCACAAAAACCAGCTGGGCCTGGTTGAAGCATTCGCCGTATTGCTGCGCCGTTCGCCCGTGCCGATCCAGCTGTACCTGGTGGGTGGCTTTACCGTGCCGGACTACAAGGCGCGCATCGAACAACGCATTCAGGAACTGGGCATCCAGTCGTTCGTCAGCCTGACCGGCAAAGTCGATGACGACACTCTGACCTCGCTGTACCGACGCAGTGACCTGTTCGTGTCGTTGAGCCTGCACGAAGGTTTCGGCATGCCGCTGATCGAAGCCATGGCCCATGAACTGCCGGTACTGGCGTACGACGCGCCGAACAGCAACGTGGTCCACACCATGGGCAGCGCCGGCCTGTTGCTCGACAACGCCGACCCGCATCAAGTGGCCGCGACCATCGCGCAACTGATGGAAAACCCCGCGCTGCGCCGCAACATGCGCCGCCGTGGCATGGAGCGCATGCACGAGTTCGGCTATCAGCATTTGTACGATCGCCTGAGCAGCTTTTTGGCCCGCTTCGACATCCCGCTGCCGCAGTTCAGCTTCCCGGTCAGCGCGCCGCAGCCGCTGGTCGACTACCGCATCGAAGGGCCGTTCGACAGCACTTACAGCCTGGCGTTGGTCAACCGTGAACTGGGCCGGGCCATTGCCGAACACGGCCACAAGGTCGGCCTGCGTGCCACCGAAGGGCCGGGGCCGATCCCGGTCGATCAGGCCTTTCTGGACGCCAACCCCGATTGCGCCGAGCTGCACGCGCGCGGCGAACAACCGGCACGTGACGTGTTGCGCCTGATGTACCCGCCGCGGGTCACCGACATGCAGGGCGACTTCAACGTGGTGTCCTGCTATGGCTGGGAAGAGTCGAGCCTGCCGCAGAACTACTGCCATGACTTCAACCATCAGGCACACCTGATCACCAGCATGTCGAGCTGGGTCACCCGGACCCTGATCGACAATGGCGTCACCGCGCCGCTGGCCACCGTGGGCCTGGGCGCCGACCATATTTTGCGGGCCGCCATCGACAGCAGCAGCCTGCCGCCGATGCCCAACGTCAACGCCGAGCGCCTGAAACTGCTGCACGTTTCATCGTGCTTCCCGCGCAAGGGCGTCGACGTGCTGCTCAAGGCCTACGGTCAGGCGTTCACCGCCGAGCAGCCGGTGGTGCTGATCATCAAGACTTTCCCCAACCCGCATCACGACATCGCCAAGGAAGTCGCCGACTGGGCCGCCAGCCTGACCTCGGCGCCCGCCGTGGAACTGATCGTTCAGGACCTGCCGGACTCGGCATTGCGGGCGCTGTATTCCCTGGCCGACGCACTGGTTGCGCCGTCACGCGGTGAAGGCTTCGGCCTGCCGCTGGCCGAAGCCATGCTGCACCGCTTGCCGGTGATCGTGACCGGGCAGGGCGGGCAGAGCGACTTCTGCACCGACGACACTGCCTGGCTGATCGACTACCGCTACGAGCGGGCCCGCACCCACCTGGACGCAGCCGCCTCGGTGTGGTTCGAGCCAAACGCCGAGCACCTGGCGAGCATCCTCGGCGAGTTTCATCTGGCCTGGAGCGAAGGCCGTCTGGCGAGCATCACCGCGGCCCGTGTCGAAGCCGCCGATGCCCTGATCCGCAGCCGCTTCACCTGGTCCGAAGTGGCCAAGGCCAGTGTCGAGGCCATGGCCCAGGCCAGTCAGCAACCGCTGCTCAAGAAAGCCCCGCGGCTGGGCACCGTCACCACCTGGAACAGCGCCTGCGGCATTGCGACCTACAGCAACAAACTGCTGGAACCGGCGTTCGGGCTGGACTGCCATGTGTTTGCCAACGACGGCGTGGTGCTGACCGCCGCCGACCACGACAACATCGAGCGCTGCTGGAGCACTGGCGAAACCGACAACCTCGATCGCCTGAAAGCGGCCATCGAGCGTTCCGGTGTGGACACGCTGCTGATCCAGTTCAACTTCTCGTTCTTTGGTCTGCAGGCATTCGCCTCACTGCTCGACTGGGCACATGGCCGTGGCATCTGCACGCTGGTGGTGTTCCATTCCACGGCAGACGTGCAGCACGGCGAGCAGCTCAAGTCGCTGCGTGACCTGCGCGAGTCCCTGAGCCAGTCGGCGCGTCTGCTGGTGCACAGCGTCGGCGACCTGAACCGCCTGAAAGACTTCGGCCTGCGCGACAACCTGTTGATGTTCCCGCATGGCGTCATCGACACGCCGCCGCCTGCACCGGGTGCTCGCCAACTGGCGGCCAACCTCAAGGGCAAGACGGTGATTGCCAGCTACGGTTTCCTGTTGCCGCACAAAGGCATGCCGGAGCTGATCGAGGCGTTTGCCTTGCTGGCCAAGGACGACAGCAAACTGCACCTGCTGCTGGTCAACGCGGAATACCCGGTGCCGGTGTCGGCCGAACTGGCGTCCAGCTGCCGTGAGCGCATCATCCAGCCGGACCTGGCCGGGCGGGTGACGTTGATTACCGATTACCTCAGCGATGAAGAGTCGCTGGCCTGGCTGGGCATGGCCGACGCCATCGTGTTCCCGTACCAGCACACCCAGGAATCGTCGAGTGCGGCGGTGCGTTGGGGGCTGAGCACCGGTCGTCCGGTTTTCTGTACGCCATTGGCTATATTTGAAGATGTTGAGGATGCAGTCACATTTTTGCCGGGGGTTGATAGCCAATCCATGGCCAAAGGCCTGCGCGAAAACCTTGACGCTGGTACACGGGCGTTACAGGAAAAATGGATCCGCAACCACGGCTGGACAAGCGTTTCGTCCCGGCTACGCAACGTGTTGATGGGCCTCTCGGCCGATCAGGCAAAAACTTTAGCCGACAGCGAATAAAGAAATGTCTTACAGACTTTACGAAAAGTTCTGATAGACACAGCAAAAAAAAGAAGGGTGTCAGCTATTGTTACGCCGCCATTTTGACATGTATGATCGGCCGGCAATCGTGTTATCTGCTTGACGGACTTGAAAAAAGTCGCATCGGATAGCGCGACGGCAGGTCAGCATAGGCTGACTTCCCATAAAGGGGGCCATGGCCCGCCGGGACGTGGCAACAGGCTGGGGCCGACGGGCTCTCATCCGTCATGGAAGCCTGGATGTCGATATCGACTCATATTGGAGATGCATACGTAATGGCTACTACTTCTCAACAAGTTCAAGAACTGTATGTTGCTTATCTGGGCCGCGCTGCCGACAAGGCTGGTCTGGACTACTGGCTGAACGGTCTGAACGCTTCCCCAGCTACCCTGACTCTGGACGACCTGCGCGTTAACTTCGTTAGCTCCCAACCAGAATACGCTGCAATCTACGGCGGCCTGGATCGTTCGGCTCAAGTTACCAAGATCTACGAAAACCTGTTCAACCGTGCTCCAGATGCTGCTGGCCTGACCTACTGGACCACTGGCGCCGGTTCTACCGTTGCTGCTGACCAACTGCTGACCGCTTTCATCAACGGCGCAGCTGCTGCTGACAGCACCGTTATCAGCAACAAAGTTTTCGTAGCTCAGACCTACACTGACACCGTTGGCACCAACTTCAACGCTGAAGCAGCTGCTTCTTCAATTGCTGACGTTGATGGCACTACTGCTTCCGTTACTGCTGCTCTGGACGCGATCTCTGCTGGCACCCTGACTGGTCAGGTTCCTGGCCTGGCGCTGATCAACGCTGTTGACACCGCTGTTGCAGCTCAGACCACGTTTGAAACTGCTAACACAGCAACTGCTGATGCTCTGGTTGCCAAGCTGGCTGCAAACGTTGCCGTTTCTGACACCGACGCTATCACTGCTACCTCTACCTACGCCGACAAGATCGACGCAGTTGTAGCTGACGCTGCTGCCTTCCGTCTAGCTGCTAGCACTGAAGCTGACACTTCGGTTCTGGCTACCCGCGCTGCATCGGCCAAGACTACTCTGGACGCTGACTTCGCAGCTCTGACTACTGCTGAAAAAGCAGCAGCTAACAAGCTGGTTGCCGCTGTTGCTGCTGAAGCGACTGCTAAAACTGCAGCTGCTACCGCAGTTGACAAGGCTGCTGTAGAAGCTGGCCTGGGTGCTGACGCTACTGCTGCTACTGCTCTGGCTGCCCACACTGACGCCACTACTCTGTACGCAGAATACGTGACTGCCACTGCTGCTCAGCGTACTGCTATCGACACTGAGTTCAAAGACAGCACTTACTTCGCTACTTTCAAAGCTACCGTTGTTAAAGACGCAGCTTACGCAGACGCCATCAAAGCAACTCTGGCTGCTACTGACGCTCTGGACACCAACGTTACAACCGCTACCACCACCACAACTGTAAACGGCATCGCCATCACTGGCGCTGCTGACAACACCGCTGGTTCGGCTGCTGCTCAGAAGTACCTGACTGATCTGGGTACCAAGACTACTGCTGACACCACTTTGGCTGCTGCTCAAGCTGCTGACGCTGATGTTGCTGCTGCTAAAGCTCTGGCTGATGCCTACAAAGTGCCAACTGACGCAGTTACCGCTGCTGAAACAGCTCTGGGTAACTTCAACGCTACTGGCGTGAACGTTGTTGGTCTGACCGTTAGCAACGCTGGCGTTATCGGCGGTCTGACTCCAACTGCAAACAAAGACGTGTTCTACTTCGGCACTGTCAACGGCGAAAAAGCAGCTGTCACTGACGCTACCGACGCTTCTTTCGCACTGGGTAACGGCGACAGCCTGGTCCTGGGCACCGCTCTGGCTCACAACACTGGCGCTCTGAGCACCGGTAACAACAACGTTTCCGAGTTCTTCCTGATCCAGAACGGCGCTGACGTTCAAGTGGTTCTGGAAACTTCGGCATTCGGCAGCTCCGCTGCAGTAACTACTGCCGCTACTGGCGCAGTAACTACTCCAGGCGCTACTGGTGACGGCGTAGCTGTTATCACCCTGACCGGTGTTACTGTTGCTGACCTGACCGTTGCGAACGGCGTTATCTCCCACGTAGCTTAATTGCCTCGTGATAGATAGCTGCGGTAGGCCTCGGTCTACTGTAGGTTGAATCGAAAAACCCGCCCCTTAAAAGGCGGGTTTTTTATTAGGCGCGGAGTGCGTATCCTCTTGCCCCTTCCTTCTGCACCGGAATGTCTGATGAACTGGAACCTGATTTTCAACTTTACTCGCCAGGACCTGATCGACCGGCACTCTGCATCCATGCTTGGCGCGGCCTGGACCTTTATCCTGCCGCTGATCAACATCCTCATTTTTACCCTGGTGTTCTCCAACATCATGGGCATGCGCCTGGGTGGCCTCGGCCAGGACCTGGGCCCGTGGGGCTACAGCGTGTATCTGGTCAGCGGCTTGCTGGCCTGGAACTGCTTCGCCGCTACCCTGACGCGCATCACCCAGGTCTTTCATGAAAAGGCCCACCTGATCGGCAAAGTGCGCATGTCACTGTGGTCGCTGCCGATGTACGTCGTGCTCAGCGAAACCGTGCATTACCTGATCGCCACCAGCTTCTTCATGATCTTTCTGGTCAGCATCGGCTTTCAGTTCACCTGGCACCTGCTGTGGTGGATCCCGGTGTTCTTCGTCCAGCAATTGCTGGCGTACGCGCTGGGCATCACCTGCGCGATCCTCTCGGTGTTCATCCGCGACATCAAGGAAGTGGTCGGCGTGGTGGTGCAGTTGTGGTTCTGGCTGACCCCGATTGTGTACGTGGCCAATATCTTGCCGGTGTTCATCCAGCACGTGGTCGCGTTCAACCCGTTCCATCACCTGGTGCTGGCGTACCGCGCCGCATTGATCACCGGCCAGACCCCGGACATGACCGCCATCGGCATGCTGGTGGTGTTCTCGCTGGCACTGCTGAGTATCTCGATCTTCGTCGGCCGCAAACTGGAGCGCGACATCCGCGACTTCCTGTAACCGACACCCCATGTGAGCCCGCTCCACAGGATGTGTTGAAGCACACCCTGTGAGAGCCAGCTCCACAGCTGTTTTGAAGTACCCCTGTGAGAGCCAACTCCACAGGATGTTCTGAAGTACACATTCTGTGGGCGTCAGCTTGCTGACGAAGGGGCCGGTGCAGCCGCAGACACTTGCGTGCGCGGCGAGGGCCTTGGCGGACAGCTCCCACCAGAACAATAAATTCATGCCGTTCACGCAGTGACGTTCAATGATTTTCAGCTCGTACGCCTTCCTGCTGATGTTTTTCCCGCTGGTTTACCTGCTGTTTCTGGTGCTGCGCGCCTGGCGGCTGGAACGCCCGGCTCTGGCCATGCTGGTATTGGCCTCGCTGGTGTTCTATGGCCTGTGGAGCTGGAAGTACCTGGGCCTGCTGCTGGGCCTGATCGTCATCAATTACGTGCTGGGCAAGCAGCAGGTCCGGCATCGCGCGCACGCAAGGTTCTGGCTGACCGTGGCGGTGGTGTTCAACCTGTCAGTACTGGGCTATTTCAAATACGCCGGGTTCTTCTTCGCGTTTCTGCCGTCGTCGGCCAGTTGGCACATTATTCTGCCGCTGGGCATCTCGTTTTTCACTTTCCAGAAGATCGCCTGGCACGTCGACCTTTATCAACGGCGCCTGCCCGACACCGGTACGGTGCTGGAATACAGTTTCTTCGTGTGCTTCTTTCCGCAGTTGATCGCCGGGCCGATCGTCCACGCACGCACGCTGTTCCCGCAGATATCGCCGGGCTGGTTCAACCGTCCGCTGACCTGGCAACTGGGCCTGTGCCTGCTGACCATCGGCCTGATCAAGAAAGTGCTGCTCGCCGACCCCCTGGCGCCCGGCGTGGCCATGCTGTTTGACAGCGCCCAGGCCGGCCACGCCCTGTCGGCGCCAGAAGTGCTGCTGGCGGGTCTGAGCTACGGCCTGCAACTGTATTTCGACTTTTCCGGCTACGCCGACATGGCCATCGGCCTGGGCCTGATGTTCGGCATCAAGCTGCCTGCCAACTTTCGCTCGCCGTACAAAAGCGCATCGATTGTCGAGTTCTGGCGGCGCTGGCATATCACCCTGTCGCGGTTTCTGCGCGACTACCTGTACATCCCGCTGGGCGGCAACCGGCACGGACGCTTGCGCGCCAATGGCAACCTGCTGATCACCATGCTGCTGGGCGGTCTGTGGCACGGCGCGGGCTGGCAATTCATCCTGTGGGGCGGCGTACACGGCGCCCTGCTGGTCATCAACCACTATTGGCGGCATCTGAGCCGTTGGCGGCTGCCGCGCCTGCTGGCGGTGCCGCTGACGCTGCTGGTGGTGATGCTGGCGTGGATTCCGTTCCGCGCCGACTCGCTGACCACCAGTCTGCACATGTTCGAAGGGTTGCTGGACTGGCGTCTGGGCGGTGCGTTCGAGGCTTCGCAGCTGCTCAACGAGCTGGCGACCATGCACATCGTCAAGAGCCTGCCGTGGGTGTGTGCCGCACTGCTGACGCTGGCGCTGGTCGCCCCCGGCAGCCGCCGCCTGGCCCTGCGGCTGGGCGCGACCGGGCGCGGCGTGCTGGTGGCGGTCGGGCTGTTCCTGGTGCTCAAGGCCCTGGCCGGTGCACCGGACCGCGCCTTTCTGTACTTCAACTTCTGAACCGGCCCGGGGGCGATCATTGATGACCATGAAACGGCAAAAACGCTTCGTGCTCGGGCTGGTGCTGGGCCTGGCGCTGGTGCTGGGCGTCTGGCTGGTGCTGCTGGCCGGGCAACTGGGCCGCCCGGTGCCGAACACCCAATGGGTCGAGCAGGCGTACGCGCACAAACTGGCCGCTGCCCAGGCCATCAAGCAGCCCAAACTGGTGGTGGTCGCCGGTTCGGCGGCGATGTTCGGCGTCGACTCTGCCCAGCTGGAGCAGGCGTTTGGCCGCCCGGTGCTGAACATGGGCGTCAACGCAGGTATTTTGCCGCCGTACATCCAGCATTACGCCCGGCTGGCCATCAAGCCCGGCGACTGGGTGCTGTTGCCGGTGGAATACCCGATGTACCACGAGCGCTACTCGATCAATCAGTCGTTCATTGATTACTGGTGGGAGCACCCTGGTTTCCGGCGTCTGGACGTCAATGTCGCGCAGTTGGCGCAAGTGCTGTGGCAGACCTCGCTGGACCGCGTGCTCACTGGCTATCGTGGCCTGCCGCCCGGTTTTGCCGTGAGTGGCCAGTACGGGCCGCAGAACCTCGACGCGCGCGGCGATCAGCTCAACAGCCAGGCGCAGCAACAGCAGGTCTGGATGCGTGAAGCGGTCGAGCGTTCAGGGGTGCAGCAGTATGGTGCCCATGCACGGTCATGGAACGCCAACTGGGCGGGCTGGAAAGCGCTGGCGGACGAGGTGACGGCGGCGGGTGGCTGCGCGGTGTTCGTGCCGCCGCCGATGCTCGATCGCGAGGCCTATCATCAGGGGCAGGAGCTGCGTTATTACCAGACACTGCCCGAGCAGGCGCGCGCCCATGGCTTGAACTTCGTCGGCTCGCCCTTGCAGACGCTGTACCCGACAGAGCGCTTTTTCGACACCAATTACCACCTCAAGGCCGAGTACCGCACGCTGTACACCGAACAACTGGTGGCGTGGGTGCGGCCAGTGTTCTCGGCGTGTCACCAGCCGGGTTGACCCGGCCTGTCAGCGCTGTACTGACGGCGTACTCAGCGCGCCAATACCTTGCGGTACACGTCCAGAGTCTTCTGCGTGCAGCTGTTCCAGGTGTACTGGCGGGCACGCGCCAGGCCCATTTCAATCTTTTGCTGGCGCAGCGGCTCGTTGGCCAGCAGGTCGGCCATGGCTGCGCTGATGCTGTCCACGTCGCAGGGGTCGACCGGCCAGGCCGCGTTGCCGGTGACTTCTGGCAACGAGGTGGTATTTGAGGCGATCACCGGGCATTGTGCCGCGAACGCTTCGATAACCGGCAGGCCAAAACCCTCGTACAACGACGGGAACATCAGGGCACCGGCGCTCTGCAGCAACGCCATGACTTCCGATTGCGGCAGGTAGCTGAGCCAGCGGCCTTCGCCACGTGCTTCAAGGGCTTGCAGTTGCGGCATCAGGTCTTCGTTGTTCCAGCCGTCACGGCCGACGATGATCAGCGGATGCGCCTTGCGCACCTCGGCAGGCAACAGCTGGAAAGCCTGCAGGATGCGCGGCAGGTTCTTGCGCGGTTGCAGGGTGCCCACAAACAGGAAGAAGCCCGGACGCAGGCCGTGGCGGCTCAACACCGCTTCACGCTGCTGCTCGTCGATGCGCTGGAAGTACACCGGATCGACGCCCAGTGGCGTCACGCTGATGCGCTCCGGGGCCAGGCCCAGGTGCTCGATCATGTCCTGCTTGCTGTGCTCGGAAATAGTAATGACGTGATCGCACTGGCGGATGCTGCTGTTGAACAGCCAGCTTTTCAGGCTGCGCAGGTCATTCTTGATCCATTCCGGGTGCAGCATCGGGATCACGTCCATCACCGACGCTACGGTCGGCACGCCGGCAATGCGCGGAATGTGGTGGTCGGTGGCGTGAAACAGGTCGACGTCACGCCGAATGCTCAGCGAGTTGGCCAACGGCAGCTTGAGAAAGCCACTGAGCAGGGCGTGCACCGGAAAGCGCACCGCCAGCTGTTTGGGAACGCCGCAATCGAGCTGTGGCAGGTCGCGGCCAAAGGCATACGGTTTGATGTGCAGGTCGGGTTCGCTGCTCTGCGCCAGGTCGTTGAGACCGTGCCACAGCGCTTTTGAGTAGGTGCCGATACCGTCCAGGTGCCCGGCACGTTCGCCGCCTGCCCAAACACTACAGCTGATGCCAATGTTCATTTTCGGTTGTTTCTCGATTCGGCAAATGGGTGGCGCAGGCCCGAGCGTGTCGGGCCGTAGAGCGGGTCAGGCACTGTGGCGGGTCTGTTCGCGCCAGTAATCGAGCAGTTCACGCAGGGTGTCTTGCAGGGCGATCTGTGGCTGCCAGCCGGTGGTTTCGCGCAGCAGTCGGGCATTGCCCACCGCCACTGGAATGTCCGACGGGCGCAGACGCTCGGGGTCCAGCTCAACCTCGATGCTGGCGGTGCTCAGCGCCAGCAGTTCGTCGAGCACTTCGCGGATCTTGCGGGAATGGCCGCTGGCGATGTTCAGGCACGGCGGATGGCCGGGCTTGTCGGTCAGTTTCAGCAGTTCGATGTAGGCGCTGCACACGTCCTGCACGTCGAGAAAGTCGCGTACCGCGTCCAGGTTGCCGACCTTGAGTACCGGCGGCTGTTGGCCGGCTTCGATCCGCGCAATCTGGCGGGCGAACGAGGCGGTGACAAAATCGGCGCTCTGTTGTGCGCCGATGTGGTTGAACGGCCGCGCGATAACGCCTTTGACGCCCTGACGGAAGTACTCGCGGAACGCCGTTTCGGCCGCCACTTTACTGGCTGCGTAAGGGTTCAGCGGCTGCGGCGGGGTGTTCTCGTCCACGCTGTCGGCGGTCTTGAAGGCCGCGCCGTAGACTTCCGAGGAGCTTGGGAACAGCACGAACGCATCAGGCGCGTGCTGTTTGACCGCTTCGAGCAGGTTCATGCTGCCGATGACGTTGGTCTGCCAGGTCAGCAGCGGGTTCTTGAAGCTGGTCGGCACGTGGGAAACCGCCGCCAGGTGCACGACAAATTCAGGCTTGGCCTGGGCGACGGCCAGTGCCAGCGCCTGGGCATCGCGAATGTCGCATTGCAGGTGCTGGTCTGCGCTGCTCTGGGCCGGGGTCGATTGACCGCTCAGCGCCACAACGTGAAAACCTGCCTGTTGCAGACGGTGGGTCAGGATCTTGCCGACAAAGCCGTTAGCGCCGGTGAGTAGTAAGGTGGGCATCGAGTTGTACTCCATCACGGGGCTGTAAAAATTCCAGTTGAGCGAGCCAAAGCACCAATGCCTGCTTCAGATTCTCGCGCTCGTAGCGCATCAGGTTGCGATGCCCGGCATCGATGAGCTTTTCGCGCAGGCCCGGCTCGGTGTTGAGAAAGTGGCTGGCCATGGCGAAATCCACCGGGTCATCGCTTTCCAGCAGCAAGCCGCCTTCACCCAGGGTGTCCGGGATATTGGAGCGTGCCTGTGTGACAACAGGAAGCGAGGCATAGTTGGCTTCCAGCAGTGGCATGCAGAACCCTTCGTGAGCACTGGCGCACCAGTACTGATGAGCGTTCTTGTACAACCAGCGCAGCTCGGGCTCTGAGCATTTGCCCACCAGCAGCACGTGCTCCTGCAGGCCCAGGTTCAGGATGTGCATCTGCAGGCCACGCGCATAAGCGGCGCTGGTGGTGCCACCGACCAGAATCAGGCGCTGCGGCGGGCCGTCGTGCGCCTGCTGGTTCTGCAACAGGTGGTAGAACGCTTCGATCAGCAGGTACTGGCGTTTGTTCTCGGCCAGTCGCCCGACGGCGAGGTAAAAGCGTGTGTCGGCAGGCTGATCGGCCATGAACGCCGGCATGCTGAGCGTGCCTTCCAGGCGCCGGGTGTCGACCAGCAGCGGCAGGGTCTTGCTGCGCTCGTACCCGGCCAGTTCCAGCTCGCTCTGGTTGAGCGGCGAGTCGGCCAGGGCGTGTACGAACTGGTCGCGCCAGTCGCGCAGTTGGGTCAGGCCCAGTTCGGCATAACGGCGCAGGCCGCTGCCTTCTGGGAAGAATTCCGGCGGTGTGATGTTGTGATAGACCAGCGCCTTGGGGCACTGCTGGAGCATCAGCCACGGGCCGTGATCGTGGCCCATGGAGTGGTGATACATCAGCAGGTCGCAGCGCGAGGCGTGGAAGGTGCGCGCAGGCAACACCTGACCGATCATCTGTTCCGGGATCGAAAAACTGTAGATGTCCGATTCGTAGCCCAAATCGTGCAACAGGCTGCGGGTGAAGAGCAAACCGTTGGTGACGCCGTCGCCAGCGGCGACGGAGGGTGCAAATTGATCAATACGCAGTGGTTTCATTACAGGCTCTTGCTCGCCGTGACGGCGTAATCCTGAGGGCCGTAGAACAGCGCATCGCAACGGCGTGCCACTTCACTGTCTTCGTTCAAGGCGTATTCGCGCGGGATCGGGTTCAGACGGTGAATCGTCACATCACTGAAGCCCTTGAACTCCACCAGAAACTCGGTGAACGCCGGTGGCAACGGATGGATATGGGTCGGGTCGGTGTAGAAATGCGTGGCCGCAGACACGATGTTTTCCGGGTTCGGCGTTTCGAAGATGATTACGCCGCCAGGGGCCAGCACGCGCTGGCATTCGTCGAGCAGGGTGTTGAATTGCTCGAACGTCAGGTGCTCGATCACATGGAACGCAGACACTGCCGCGACGCTGTTTTCCGGCTGGTTGGCCAGCCACACCAGTGCGTCCTGCTGCACGGCTTGCAGGCCTTGCTCGATGCAGGCCTCGACGTTCATCGAATTGAGGTCGATGCCGATGCGTGCAAAGCGCTCAGGCAGCATGTTCAGCCATTCGCCACGGCCACAGCCGATGTCCACCAGTGCCAGGCCGGCATTGAGCGGTGCAACGGTGTCGAGGATCGGCAGGTAATACGACTGACGCTCACGAATGACTTCGGCGTCGCCACGGAAGCGGTGCTCGAACGCCAGGTAGAAGCTGTCTGGAATGCTGCTCGGCACGCCCGAGGCCGACGCTGGCGGCACGGTGGCGACCACACTGGCCTCGGCGCTGCTGCTGGCGCTGGCGGCGAGCTGGCGTGGCTGGCGTTCCAGATGCGCAAGGCGGGCGCGCAATTCCTGTTGGGTCTTGCGCTCCTGGCTCAGTTCGGCTTGCAGGCGCTGCAGTTCCAGCGACTTCTCGTCCAGGGCGCTGCGGTGTTCCTGAAGCTGCGCCTGCTGGCTGTTGACCGCGAATTCATGGGCATCCAGCGCTTTTTGTTGCGCCTGCAGAAAACTGTTGAGTTCGTCGAGGTGCAGTTGCTGGCCGCGTTGCAGGTCGAGTTGTGCGAACAACTGGGCCTGCATGACGTTGAACTGGTCGCGGCTGGCGAGCAGGCCATCGTTTTGCAGCTTGTTCTGGCGGCTGAGCAAGTCCAGACGCGCCACGTAGTAGCGGTTGCGCGATTCGATGGACGCCACGCTGTAGGCGCTGAGCAGCAGTTTGCCGAGCACCGGAATGCGCCGCAGGGTGTTTTTCAGGCGGGCACGGCGCAGGCCATGCACTTCGGCGTTGTGCGCGTTGCCTTCGGGCGAGTAGCGCAGGGCGGCGAGGATTTCGAACTTGTCGAACCCGGAGCGCAGTTGGTGCAGGCCTTGTTGCAGCTCGCTCGGCTCGGCCTTGCGGCCCAGCAGGGTCGGGTAGGCGGCCCGCATCAGTGCTTCGTCTTCCAGCTGCAACAGCTCCATCCACTGGTATGGACGGTCGTAGACTTCGGCAGGCGAAGGGTCGAACGCCGGGAGCGCACGCTCGCGGGTGTCGAGCTTATAACGCTGAACCTCTGCTTCAATGCGACGGTTGAGTTCCTGGAAGTCGAGGTCAGGGTTATTGGGTATAAGCATTGCGTGCAATTCCGTTAGAAATATCTGTTGGCGCGTTCAGTTCTTCCAGCGTTGCTGCCAGGTCGCAAATGCCGCCAAAGAAGGTACCGGTGATACCCGCCACTTCAAAACCGATGGCGTTATCGTGCCAGTGATAGCAGTTGATCGTGTGATCGGCGCCGTCGTGCAGGGCCAGGGTAATGGTGTATTTGCCCGGCGCCAGGCGCATCGGGAAGCGGTAGCGCAGGGTTTTGCGTTCACCGGCCACCATGGCGATCGGGTGCCCCAGGTAATGGCTGTTGGTGCCGAAGATGTCCTGACCGAAGCGGTCGCGGATCATCAGGCCCAGTGACACGTCCGGCAGGTCGACCTGTGCTGCGATGGTCACTTCCAGGGTGCCGGTGTCGCCGTTGGCGAGGATCGTGCTCTGCGAGTTCTCACCCTTGAACACGATGCTTTCCATGGCCGCCTGACGCGAGCCATAACCGTGCTGTTCTATTTCCAGGCGTTCGCTGTAGTCGTCGTCATCGGCACCCAGCAGCTGGTTGTAGATGTTCACGGCGTCTTCGGGGTGCCCGTCGGCAACCACTTTGCCTTCGCTGAGCACGATGGCGCGGTCGCAGATCATCTTCACGGCGTTCAGGTCGTGGGACACGAAGATGATGGAGCCGCCCTTGGCACGGAATTCCTTGATGCGGCGCATGCACTTCTGCTGGAAGTGGCCGTCACCCACCGACAACGCTTCGTCGATCAGGAAGGTGTCCGGGTCGGCGTGGATGGCGATGGAGAACGCCAGACGCATGTTCATGCCCGACGAGTAGGTGCGGATCGGCTCGTGGATGAACGCGCCCAGCTCAGAAAACTCGACGATCGAGGCGCGACGCTCTTCGATCTGCTGGCGGGTCATGCCCAGCAGCAGGCCGTTGCCGACGATGTTCTGGGCGCCACTGAGGTTGGGGTCAAAGCCGGTGCCCAGTTCCAGCAGGCCGGTGACGCGCCCGGTGATGTTGATCTGGCCGGCGTCCGGCAGCAGCACGCCGTTGAGCATTTTGAGCAGGGTGGATTTACCCGCACCGTTGCGGCCGAGAATGCCCAGTGTTTCACCGCTGGCGACGCTGAAGGTGATGTTGTCCAGCGCCTTGTGGGTGCGGTGGTAACTACGGCGCATGACAATTTCTTTGAGCCGGTGCCAGGGTCTGCTGTAGAGCTTGAACTCCTTGCAGACGTTTTCCACTTCAAGCATGCGTACAACTCTTAATAGGGGTGTTGTTCAGAACGAACCTGGCCAGCGGCGGCAAAGGCCGCACGGCACATGAATCATGGGCGCGAAGCCTAACATGAGTGGCACTCATGAGCATTCAAAGTGTGCGTATGACTCAAGGCCCGGCTATTGATTCAACACCGGGGCCATTTAATTGCACACGGCGTTGAATCGGCCTGCACGAAGTTGCAAGGCTACTGGCGGACGGCGCTAGTCGCGCTGTTCAATCGATAAACTCTGGATGCCGATGCCGAGTTTGCGCTTGTCCTCGTTCATGCCCAGTTGCGCTGGGCTGACGGCGTGAGGCACTTCGATCAGGAGGGTGTTCGCCTTGTCGGTGTTGTTGATGTGCAGCAGCACTTGCTGATCGTTTTCAGTCAGGGTGAACGGCACAGTGTCGCGGCCCACGCGCAGGATGAAGTCCTTGCCGATATTGGGACCAAAGGCATGCGCGGTCAGGCGCACGTCGAAGGCACCGGGCAGCGGCCCCATGAACGTCAGCACTACCGTGTCGTCGGTCGACCAGGCGCCCCAGCTTTCAGGCGTGGCCAGACCTTGCGCGCGGGCGATCACACCAGGCCAGTTGGCGTCACGCATGTCCAGGTGCGAATCGGCGCTGATGCGGGTCAGGGTAAAGCCGGGCAGGGCGATCTGGGTGCGACCGTCGGCGTAGGGCACGTAGTTGCCAATCGACAGCAGCCACTCTTTGGTGCTGGGCAGCCCTTTGAAGTCATAGTGATTGCTTTCGTCCACCGCCATTGGCGATACCTCGGTGTTGTCGAGGTAGAACGAGGCCTTGATCAACCCGCCCAGGTCGGCGCCCATGATCAGCACTTTGGTGCGGTCTTCGGCTGAGAGGTATTGCCGGGTAAACAGGCCGGCACGGTCGAAGGCATCCGGGATCAAGTGCAGGCGCTGTTCGCGGGTGACCCAGTAACTGGACAGCAGCGTGGTCAATGGCAACGCCACGTAAACGAAAAACAGCGCGCCCGACCGGCTGCGATAGACCCAGGCACCCAGGCCCAGCAGTGCCAGCGCGCTCATGAAGTAGAACGAGGCACGGTTGAACAGAAAGCCGCGCAGTTCGGGGCTGTCGATGATGCTCGGCTCGAACGGCGCCATGGCGGTGTAGATCGCATACAGCATGGGCACGCCGATCAGCACGGCCAGCAGGGCACGCCAGCCGCGGCCCTGATCTTGCGGCTGTTCATGTGAAGCGCCCTGACGTACGACGTACAGACGCGATGCCACAACGATCCACAGCAACGGGAAAATGAAGTCGTAGTAGCGCATGTGCAGGCGCGTCACGGATTCATAAACGCTGGTGTTGACCACCGACGCGGTAAACAGGCCAACCACGGCAATCAGGTTGGCGAACAGCAGGGTGGCCAGGATCGCCATCTTTTGCGCGGTGTCAGGTTCACGGCGGGCAAACACAGCCTTGCAGACCGCGTGGACCACGACGGCCATCGGCAGACCGACGATCAGGCACAGCGCGAGCAGGTGACCTCTGACGCTTTCAAGGCCCAGGGTCAGCAACTGGATGATGCGGTCCATCCCGGAGGTCGTCGACGAGGCAATCTTGCTGTACGACGGGCCGAAGAAGGTCAGCCCCGCCGGGCCTGCGATCAGAAGACTGATCGCAAACTTGGCCACCAGCGCGGCCAGCAGAAAAGCCCCCAGATTGCGCAGGGTCATGCGCAGGTTGCTGTCGCGTGCGGTGGCCGACACATAGCCGATGTAGATCAGCATCGCGGGCACGAACAGCATGGAATGCGGCTTGATCAGCGCTGTGCAGCCCAGCGTGAAACCGGCGATTGCCCAGTCCTGCCAGAACCCCGGACGGACCCGGAAGATGCTCCACATGAACACCCAGAAACCCATGAAGTAGAAGGCTTCGGGCATGTAGTTGGTGGTGTAGCTGTTGATGGGCGCAAGCAGCGCGCACACCGTGATAAGCAGGGCAGGCAGGGTGTTCATCACCCGCCGCGCGACCAGATACAGGAAGGGCGTGGCGCAGGCAAAAAAGAACGCGTTGAAGATTTTCGCGCAGCCCAGGAAATCGGCCCCGCAGTGATTGGTCAGGCGATACACCGCCAGGTACAGATACCCCGGAATCATCGAGTCGGACAGCGGAATCAGCCTGGAATAGCGGCTGTAGGTGTACTCATCGGAAAAGATGAAGGGGTACAGGCCGCTGTTTTTCAGCGCCAGGGCAAGGAAGAACGCGATGCCGATGAAAAACAGAATGTAGAGGTTGCGGGGCGATTCCCGGGTGGAGCGATTCATTGCCAACGTCCGTATTAAACAGCTTGAACATAAAAGGGGTGGCTTGCGGTCCTGGGCGGCCTGACACCGCCCAGGGGGCGGTCAGGTCCGGTAAACCGAGACGCAGACACCCAGTGCAATCAGTGCGGCGCCCGCAAACGTGTTCCAGTTCAGGGATTCGCCCAGGAAAAAGTGCGCCAGCAGCGGAACGATGAAAAACGCCATGGCGGTGAACGGGTAGGCGATGCTCAGCGGCGTGGTCTTCAACGCGAACAGCCAGAGCACGGTGGCGCCGGCGTACACCACCAGAGCGATGATCAACTTGACGTTGACCATGGCGCTCCACAAGCCGGCCATCGAGAACTCGACCGTGGCCGAGGCCAGCTTGAACAGGATCTGCCCGGTTGCCAGGGCAACGACGGTCAGCGAAATGAACACGAATTGCGATAAAGACATCATGGCCTCTTTTCCAGCAGCAGCTTGCGGCGCTTCTGGTACTTCTTGTGAATGACGCGCTCGGGTACCGAGTTGATGTCGTAGGACAGAAAGGCCAGGACAAACTGGATGCCGATGATGATCGGCAGCGCAGAGAACATGATGGTGCCCAGTGGCGTCGGCTGGTGGGTATAGCTTGACGTCAGCCAGTGGAACAGACCGAAGCCGATACCGAACACGATCATCAACAGGCCGATGGGCATCTCGATGGAGGCCAGAGACATGTCGCGCAGGTAGTAGTTATAAAAGATGCGCTTGAACATGTTGCGGGTGTGCTTGCGCAGGAACTCGCCAATGATCTTCGAGATTTTCAGGTTGCTCACTTCATCTTCGTACTTGGCGTCCATGGGAATGTCGACGGCCACAGCGCGCAGCGTGTTGAGCCGGAACAGAACGTCGGTTTCGAAGAAGTAGCGGTGGCTGATCTTGTGAAACGGCAGGTGCCGGGCCACTTCCCGGTGAATGGCGGTGTAGCCATTGGTAGGGTCGAACAGTGTCCAGTAGCCCGATGACAGCTTGGTCATGAACGACAGCACGGCGTTGCCGAAAAGCCGCATGCGGGGCATGGCGCTGATCTTTTCCAGATCGTAGAAACGATTGCCTTTGGTGTAGTCCGCTTCACCATTGAGGATCGGATCAATGAAGTTGGTGATCAGGGCCGGGTCCATCTGCCCGTCACCATCAATCTTGACGATGACGTCGACATTGGCGGCGATGGCTGCCTTGTAGCCGGTCATCACTGCACCGCCCACGCCCTGATTGACCTCGTGGCGCAGGATCACCACGCGCTCATCGATGCAGTTTTCAGCCACGTAATCCCCAGAGCCCTCAGGGCAGCAGTCGTCAACCACGAAAATGGTCGTGACTTCCGGGCCTATCTGGGCGATGACCAGAAGGATCTGTTGACGCACTTTGTAGCAGGGGATGACAACTGCGACGTGTTCTTGCATGAATACTCCTGTTGCCCGCAGCCACTTTTGTTGTTCGGCGTCTATAGGGCGCGTCGCCTTCAATCCTAGGAAAATTCCCTTTTGGGCGAAGGTAAAAAGCGCGGATGGTAGCAGAAAGCCGGTGCATTCCTAAGTGACGATTTTTGGCGATTCGATGAGGCAGAGCGCCATCACGGGCGCTGCCGCCTGTATCGACTGTTCTGGACGTGGAAAAATTCAACCCCCGTCTCCGCTTTCAACGGAACAAGGGTATGACCGTTATAAGAAAAGATCCGGTCATGCTGCTTTTTTAAGGCGCTGGTCAATGCGCGTCATCAACTAATGAAAGCACCTGTTTTAATAAGGCACACGATACGTTTTACAGGCGTTGCCACAGGGGCCCGTGACGAACCTTTTCGTGGCATGGTCATATTATTGACGCCCCTGGATTCAGGGTTTAGTCCAATAAACATTAGGGTTTACAAGGCGCAGTTCTGGGTTTATCTCCGTCAAGGCTCCGGGTGGTGCGCCTTTGAAGAGTGATGGTTATTAATGTTTTAATCAAAATTAAAAGAAGCGCTTAGAGCATGATCTGTAAGGTCTTATCAAGGGCATGATCTTTGTAATCCGGCGAATAAATAGCCTGGATGAAGACCGGAGCAGGGGATGTTTTATGAATGACGTAGTGTTTCGATAACAGCGTTAAAACCCGTTCAGCAATGATGCTTTTTGCACCTGATCGTTTGCGTGACCGGGCCGCTTCTCTTGTGTTCAGGCCCAGGAAACCAAGCCCTTTGCCCAGGTGGCCCGCGAAAGGTGGCTACTCATGGCCACGAATGACCGGTGATCGGATATATCGCTGGATGAAATGCGCAGCGCGCCTGTCTGGCTCGTGGTTAATGCGCTTTTTGGCATGAAGTTAGGTCAATTTAGTCTAGGCGGTTATTAGACAAAGTGATGCCATGTGGCTAGCTTGACTCAGCACTGTCGTCTTGGGGGAGTTCGACGCAGTTCGCTGCAAAACCTCGTAGCGAATCAACTTCAACGGGAGCGCTAAAGCGCCGTAATCGTGCCTGTTTACTTGGACTTTTTTGAAATCGACAGCCTGTCGTGACGGGCAGCGCTCAAGCTTTTTTCAGGGAGAAACCAGACTTGTCATGGTTTTTAGTGTGATATCCGATTGATATGCATTGGCCATCATTGCAGTGCTGTCCATGTCTGGTAGTGGATTTGAAACAAACACGGCGTAATACATAACTGAATCGCGAAATGAGTGGTCCCACAAGGAGTAGTACATGAGCACGCAAACTGATCTGGCTGAGCTGTATACAACGTTTTTCAACCGTGCACCGGACGCAGCGGGTCTGACCTACTGGACCAATGTGATCACCACTGGCCAGCTGAGCCTGGCGCAGATCGCCGAAAACTGGACCACTCAACAACCCGAAGGGCAGGCTGCCTTTCCAGCGACCCTGACCGATGCTCAGTTTGTGGAAAAGGTCTACGGCAACATCCTGGGTCGTACGTCCGACAGCGCAGGCTCTCAGTATTGGCTTGACCAGCTGGCCAATGGCACGGTGAGCCGTGACTCGTTCGCGCTGACCCTGATCAACGGCGCCAAGGCCAACACCTCGGCCCAGGGCGTGCTCGACAGCACCCTCATCACCAACAAGGCCAACGTGGGTGTCGCATTCGCCGACAAAGGCCTGAATGACACGACCCTGGCGGCGAAGGTATTGACCTCGGTCAGCACCGATGCCGCCAGTGTCAGCGGTACGCTGGCAATCCTTTCGCTGATCCCGTCCGCCACGGCAGACCAGAGCGCCGCCATTCTGGCCTCGGTCAACCAGTTGCTGACCAACCTGGCCACCCTGACCACCGCTGCGCCAGGTGAAGTGGCCGACGCCTCGACTTACCTGCAGACCTTGGCCAGTGGCGCGACCAGCACGACCAACATCGTGACCCTGCTCGACAACGCCAGCACCCTGCTGAACTCCGCCGCAACCAACTCCGCCGCGCTGGACAACCCCGCCATACAAGGCGCCGCCGCCGTCGTGGTTGCCACGCCAGGCACAGGCGGTGGCGGTACGCCAACGCCAACGTTCACGGCCACCAGTGACCTCAACGGCGCGGTCACGTTTGGCGGTACTGCGACGGGTGATATCACGGTCACTGTCAACGGCTCCGATGCGACTTTTGTGAGGGCTGGCGTTTCTGCAACGCCTGTCACCTTGACCGGCACAACGGTGATTGAACTTCCAACCGATGCGATCAGCCTCGCCGTGTCAGTGGCTGATAGCCTGTTATCAGCGGGTGCGAAGTTCGCAACCACCGATGCAATTACGCTGACCGGTACGGGCGCAGCGCTTGCCGCGCTGACCTTTGGCAATTACTCCACGACAGCCCTGGGCGGTACCAGCGTGACGCTGAATGCCTCTGACAACGTGGTGAGTCTGACCAATATCGAAGCCGATGCGCTGATAGCGTCTGCTCTGAAATTCGCAACCACCGATGTTATTACGCTGACGGGTACAGGTGCCGCGCTGGCTGCGCTGACCTTCGCTGATTATTCCAAAACAGCATTGGGTGGCCTGAGCGTTACGCTTGATGCATCTGATAACGCGGTGAGCCTGGACAAAGCGCAAGCTGACGCGCTGATTGCCTCGACCACGAAATTCGCAACCACCGATGTCATTACGTTGGCGGATACAGGTGCCGCGTTGGCTGCGCTGACCTTCGCTGATTACAAGACCACGGCTTTGGGCGGCGCCAGCGTTGTGCTGGACGCTACTGACAACGCGGTGAGTCTGACCAAGACGCAAGCCGATGCGCTGATCGCCTCGACCCTGAAATTCGCAACCACCGATGCTATTACGCTGGCGGGTACAGGTAGCGCGCTGGCTGCGCTGACCTTTGCTGATTATTCCAAAACAGCATTGGGCGGCCTGAGCGTTACGCTTGATGCATCTGACAATGCGGTGAGCCTGAACAAAGCACAAGCTGACGCGCTAATTGCCTCGACCACGAAATTCGCAGCCACCGATGCCATTACGCTGAACGATACAGGTACCGCGCTCGCTGGCCTGACATTCGCCAATTACTCACAAACAGCATTGGGTGGCACAAGTGTGGCGTTGGATGCTACTGACAACGCGGTGAGCCTGACCAAGATCCAGGTCGATGCGCTGATTACGTCGACCCTGAAATTCGCCAACAGCGATGCATTGACCGTTGCTGTCGCAGCGGCTGATGAAGGTACGGCGCTGACCACCTATACCCAGGCAGCACTGGGAGGCAGTTTGGTGAGCCTGAAAGCGACAGACACTACCTGGACGGTTTCAGCTGACAACTTGAGTACTGCATCGCAAGCCGGTGTTGTGCTGGCAGCTGCCGATGTCGTGACCATTACAAATACCTTGGCTCAAGGCTTGAAAGTAATAGGTTCGAGCTTCCAGTCGGGTAATGACAAGCTGCAGTTCTCTGCTTCTGAGCTGACCGCTCCCAACTTTGTAAGCTACAGCGGCGGGGGGGCTCAGGTTTCGATCGCGGGCGGAAACTCCGCTCAGTTGGTGATTGGCACGGGCGGTACACTGGTTGCAAGCAATGCAGAAGCTGCGTTCCTGTTCGACACAGCAACTGGAACATTGACCTACGATGCGGATGGTACAGGTAATGCTGCACCTGCTATTCAGATCGTGACGCTGACGGGGGTCACATCGCTGGCCTCGGGTGACTTCGCAATTGTCTGACCGACGTGTGTGCGACAATGCGTTCTGACATTAATTAGTGTTCCATGTATTAAAAACCGCGTCCTGAAAGGGAGGCGGTTTTTTTATGAACAAACACCGCGCTGAAACCAGTGATATAAAATTGTCTGACAAAAAATAAACTCTGCGCTATAGAAAATAAATCACGACAAAATAATGGCCTTTTGCTAGCCTTCCTTGGTTGCGCCCATTTTATGGGCCGTTCAGTAAAAAATAAAACTTCCTTCCGTTACGTTCGTTTCTACGGAAGTTATCGATCACCGGGCAACTCATTACGCTCGGCTGAGGCGATGTATAAAACTTTTTTTTTCTTTCTTGCCTCGTACTCCTGCGCGCTGATGATTCCGTGCACGGTTTGAGTGCGTGGGCGCAATACATCGAATAATGACCTTTGCTTATTTTTCCTTTCAGGGAGCTGTACATGAGCACGCAATCCGATCTGGCCGAACTGTATACAACCTTTTTCAACCGTGCCCCTGACGCCGATGGTCTGACGTATTGGGTCAATCAAATCACCGCCGGTCAGATCAGCCTGACGCAGATCGCTGAAAACTGGATGACGCAACAGCCGGAAGGGCAGACCACGTTTCCCTCGACGCTGACTGATGCGCAGTTCATCGACAAGATCTACGGCAATATCCTGGGACGTGCTTCCGATGCCGAGGGCGCTCAGTACTGGCTGGATCAACTGGCCGGTGGCGCATTGGGGCGTGATGCGTTTGCCGCTACGCTGATCAATGGCGCGAAGAGCAATACGTCGGCCCAAGGTGTGCTCGACAGTGCCCTGATCAGCAACAAGGCGACCGTAGGCATCGCGTTCGCCGACAAGGGCCTGAATGACACCACCCTGGCCGCCAAAGTCCTGACCTCGGTCACCGCTGACACCAACACCCTCAATGCCACCCTGGCCGTGATTTCTCTGGTGCCTGCCAGTGCGGCAGCGCAAAGCCCTATCGTGCTGGCCACCGCCAACCAGTTGCTCAATAGCCTTGCTGCCCTGATCAGCGCCGCACCCGCTGAACTGGCCGATGCCGCCATCTACCTGCAGACCCTGGCCAACAACGCTACCAGCGCCACCAACTTCACCACGTTGCTGACCAACGCCACCGTGCTGCTGAGTACCGCGGCGAGCAACCCGGCCGCGCTCGACAACCCGGCAACGCAAGGCAGCGCCGCAGTCGTAGCCGCAACGCCGGTGGTGGTCACGCCGAACACCAAGTTCTTCGTCACTGAGACGGCGAATCACGAGCTGGTGTTTGGCGGTACTGAGAAAGGCCAGGTCAGCGTCAGGTTGATTGATGGCGATAACATCGTGTTTGGCAGAGGTCTGGAGACAGCGCAGAGTATCTCCTTGAAGACTGTCGTGAAGCTTGATGAGTCTGTGTCGTACAGGCTCTACTTTGAAGGGTTCAAGGCGCTGGAAAGCAAGTTGACTGCGGCCAATGACGTTACGGTGGCTGACCCATTCCTGACGGCAGCGCAAGTGGCCGATTTGTCTGCTCTTGCCAATGTCGACATTATTTCTTCGCCGTGGTCATTCATCTTCACGAAAGCGCAATACGACGTCGTGACGTTGGCGAATAAATACAGTGGGTCGATGAGTGTTGATGGCCAGGGGAACAGCTTGAGCGCTGCCGATGCTGTCACGATCTCGGCAAATACTCATGTCACTGCGATTATCAACACGACCCTGGTATTGGATAAAACGCAATATGCCACTGCGCCAAAACTGCATTTCCATAAGGGCAACCACCTCAGTGTTGTGGACGACACGCTGAGCGCTGAAGAAGCGATGTCAATCAGCCAGGATGATGCTGTCGACGTAATCGGCGTCGCAACGCAAACGTTCAACGCCAGTCAACTGAGTTACCTTATCGGCAAACTTCGTGTCGAAGACAGCATTACACTCGCGGACACATCGGGTTCCATTGCAAATACGCTGAATAGCTATATCGATAATCTTGACAAGATTGACGCGGTTGAGTTTCTCGACTCCAAGCCCGAAGTGTTAGTCGCCACTGCTGCCCTGTACAAGGCCATCAGCAACTCATCGGTGGACTTTGGTGTTCCTTTTTATCTGGTCGATTCAAATTACAGTACTGACGACCTGGTGGCCTGGAGCGCAGATGACCATGTTTACGATATTCAGTTCACAAACGGTATGACCAAGGCCCAGTATGATCTGGGTCTGAAAAAGGTCAGCCTGGATAAAGTTGTCATGATCAACGACAACTCTCTCAGCGCTGATGAAGTCCTTGCACTCAACGATGACCCTGGTGTCTATGCCATCATCAATAATAGCGTGACTTACGATAAAACCAATTACGTGGACGCGCCGTCCAAGCTGTTGATGACGATAAAAGATGACACGCTGACGGGCCAGGAAGTCTACACGTTTGCGACCAGCAGTAGCGTGCACAGTGTTGAATCAGGCGCTGTTACATTGACCGTCGATCAATTCATGGCGGCAATCGAAAAAATGACAGTGCCCGCCAACAGCATTACTTTGACAGGCTCGGCTGACGCATTCCCGGCAAATGTCCTGGCGTTTGAAAAACATGCAGACGTCATAAAGTCGATTGATCTGTCGGGCCATGGCATTACGCTGAGTGCTGCGTCAGCAGAAGCGCTGGGTGACAAACTGATCAATCCTGGCGATGTGGTCACTATCAATGTGGCGCTTTATGAGGGTACACATGCGGTCTCCAGCAAGGCGTTCCAAGCGGAGAATGACAAACTGGCGTTCAACTATGAAAGCCTGGCCAATAACTTTTACTTCACCAGTTACACAGGCAACACGCCGGAGTTGGAGGTCCAAACCAGCAAGGGGCTGGTTAACATTGCATTGGTCAATGGGGATAAAGCCACTGAAGCAGGTGCCGCGTTCGTCTTCGACAGCGCGACCGGTGTTTTGTCATTCGATCCCGATGGCAATGCTGCTACAGGCTTTGATACGCCGTCGACGCCTCTTCTGACGCTGACAGGGACCAATACGCTGTCGCTGGGCAACTTTGTCATCCCCGTGATCGAGAGCTGATTCGTCAGCGGGTCGTTTCTCGTTTGATGCGCATAAAAAACCCCGCTTTCTGATCGAGAGCGGGGTTTTTTCATGCCAACAGATCTATCCCTGTCATTACACCAGCCACAGGCCGTTGTTCAGGTCAGGTGCCACATTGGCGATGTTTTCCTGGCTTTCCGAGAACGAAACCAGCACTTGAGCAGCCGTCATGCCGCCGCTCATCTGGCCGTTCCAGTACTGCAGGCCTGCTGCATCGGCGTCGCGGTGCAGGACGTGCTGGTAGAAGCTGTTGACCAGCGAGTTGGAGTCCTGACCCGGGTTGAGCGCCTTGAACTCGGCACTGTCCACAAAGCCCTGGGCCACTTGCTGCAGGCTGCTGCCCTTGTCCAGATCGTTGATCCAGTATTTCAGGCCAGCGTTGTCCGGCTTGCGATCAAAGGCTGCCTGGTACAGACGATAGCCCGAACCCGCGTTTTGACCCGCGTTGATGTCCACCGCCAGGGTGCCGTCATCGAACTCTACTCGTTCGATGTTGACGAGCGAGTCGGTCTTGCCCAGGCCGTCGAGGCTCAGCCCGTTGCCGCTGGCCTTGACGAGGAAGTCATTTTTGGAGGCGCTGTAGTACACGGTGTCGGTGCCTGCACCGCCGTCGTACTTGTCGTTGCCAAGCCATGCGTTGAAGCGGTCGTTGCCACTGGAACCGATGTAGGTGTCATCGCCTTCGTAGAAGGACGTTGGAACCGTGCCGGAGATGTTGTAACCCAACTCCGAGACGGTCATGTAAGTCGTGCCGTCCTTGGAGTAGGTGATCTCGGAGAGGCGGCCCATCAACTGCGTGCTGCCGTAAATGAAAACGCCTTTCAGGTCGGCAGAATAAGTGCCGTCGCTGTAGCCGATGTGGGTACTGGTTGCTTCCGTGACCGAACCACTTACCCCGACGCTGGCTGCTCTGTCGACGTCAAAGTTGGTGAACGGTTGGTTATAAGTAACGCGTGCCATAAGGATTCCTTATCCTGAAGTAAACGTGATAAACATCGAACCTGGGTCAGACCAGCCAAAGGCCGTTGTTGAGTGCCGCGGCAGTGTTGCTGATGTTTTCCTGACTTTCGGAAAACGAGACCAGTACTTCATGGGTGCTCATGCCGTTGGCCATTGCATTTTCCCAGTACTGTGCGCCCTCGGCATCTGCACTGCGGTGCAGAACATGCTGGTAGAGGTTATTGATGATCGAGCTGTTATCGGCGCCGGGGTTAAGTGCTTTGAATTCGGCGCTGTCGACAAAACCTTGAGCGATCTGCTGAAGATTGGCACCGTTGTCCAGGTCCTTGATCCAATACTTCAGGCCACTGTCATCGGGCTTGCGGTCAAAGGCGGCCTGGTACAGGCGGTATGCCGAACCGGCGTTTTCGCCCACTCTGACGTCCAGTGCCAGAACAGACCCTGCGCCAAAGTCGATACGCTCGATGTTGTTCAAGGTATCGGTGCCGCCCGGGTGATCAACGACGTACGTACTGCCACTGGACGGGATCGAGACGCTTTGCTTGCCGGCGTCGTAGTACACGGTATCGATACCGGCACCGCCGTCGTAAGTGTTATTGCCCGCGCCGCCTTTGAGCACGTCATTGCCTGCGGAACCGATAAGGGTATCGTCGCCCTTCAACAGTTCGGCCATGGCGCCCTTGATGTCAAAGTTGTTGATGTACTCGGCCATGGTCGCTGCACTGGCATTCAATCCGCTGACTTCGTAGTACGCGCCATTCTGATAAGCCACCGTGGAGGTCAGCACACCACCGGACACTTCACCGTTGCTGAACTGGAATGAACCGAAGTAATCCTGGGTCCTTACACCGTCAGTGGCTTGTATATGCCCTGCGTCAACGATGGGGAATGTACCGTCCCAGGCTTGCAGGGCCGTCATGTCGAGGGGTTGATAAAGCTTCACGGTAGCCATTGATCTTCCTTGTTTGAGGCAGACCTTCTTACAGGCCACCAGGCCTGTAACCGGGTCGCACTGCGTGAAAGCCGAAGTTATGTCAGTAATGATACAAATTGTATGTAAGTGGGGCGTCGGACCTTCACAAGACCCTATAAGTTCCCGGTTCGCTGGGCGAGTTGTGCTGCCGACAGCGACCTGCCGTAATCTTCAATCAATATTGCATCCCGGCTACAGCCCCCGGATAATGCGGCCCTCGCTACGTTCACGTTGCACAAGACTGGAGCATCTATGTTTACCCCCGTAATCCTGGCTGGCGGCAATGGCTCGCGTCTGTGGCCCCTTTCGCGGCAGAGCTTTCCCAAGCAGTTTCTTGCCCTCGATGGCCAGGATCAGGGAACGATGTTTCAACGTACCCTCGCGCGTCTGCAGGGCCTCGAGCACGCGCCCGCGGTTGTGGTCAGCAACGAGAACCATCGCTTTATCGTGGCCGAGCAACTGCGTGTGGCCAAGATGGGCAGCCGCCGTGTGATTCTCGAGCCGCTGGCGCGCAACACCGCCCCGGCCATTGCGCTGGCTGCGCTGGAAGCGATTGCCGACGGCACGGACCCGATCCTGCTGGTGCTCGCCGCCGACCACCACATCCATGATGAAGAAGCGTTCCGCGAGGCTGTTCGCGTTGCCCAGGCGCACGCCGAGGCTGGCCGTCTGGTGACCTTCGGGATCACGCCGACCCACGCCGAAACCGGTTTTGGTTATATCCAGTGTGGCAAGTCGATTGCCCAGGGCGGCTTCGACATTGCCGGTTTCAAAGAGAAACCGTCCCAGCAAATGGCCGAAGAGTATCTGTCTTCCGGCATTTATCTGTGGAACAGCGGCATGTTCATGTTCCGCGCCTCGGTGTTCCTGGGTGAGCTGCAGCAGCATCGTCCAGACATCCTGGCCGCCTGCCGTGTTGCGCTGGAGCATGCCGAGGCCGACAACTACTTCCTGCACGTACAGGCCGAACAGTTCGCGCTGTGTGCCGACGAGTCGGTGGACTACGCCGTGATGGAGCACACCGCCGCCGGGCTGGTGGTGCCGCTGGATGCGGGCTGGAACGATCTGGGCAGTTGGGCTGCGATCTGGGACGTGGGCCCGCACGATGCCAACGTCAACCGTCTGGAAGGCGACGTGATGGCCATCGACACCCGCAACTGCCTGGTGCAGTCGCATCACCGTCTGGTGGCCACGGTGGGCGTCGAAGACCTGATCATCATCGAAACCAAGGACGCGATTCTGGTTGCTAACAAGCACAACAGCCAGCAGGTCAAGGACGTGGTCAAGCGTCTGCAGGCCGAAGAGCGTCCCGAGTTCGTCACGCATCCGCTGGTCAACCGTCCGTGGGGCCACTACGACACCATCGACATGGGTGAGCGTTATCAGGTCAAGCGCATCAGCGTGTTGCCGGGCGAGTGCCTGTCGCTGCAGATGCACTACCACCGCGCGGAGCACTGGATCGTGGTGTCCGGTACCGCGAAGGTCACCTGCGACGATCAGGAGCTGATCCTCTCCGAAAACCAGTCGACTTACATCCCACTGGGTGTCAAACACTCGCTGGCCAACCCTGGCAAGGTGCCGTTGGAACTGATTGAAGTGCAGTCCGGTTCCTACCTGGGTGAAGACGACATCGTGCGCTTCGAAGACCGTTATGGTCGCTTGAAGAAGTAAGCGTCGCCGCCCACTGCCTGAACTTGTCTAAACGCCCCACACGCCTTGCGTGTGGGGCGTTTCGCATTTCTGACGAAGCGCGTTAATCCCGTCTACGCTCAAGCCGATAACAGCAGTACAACCCCACTATCGGTGCAGAAATGTTCAATACCCGCTTGAAAAAGGAATTACAGGCACAACAGGCCGAGTTATCGATGTACCGGCAGATGCAGACGGGTATCGACGCACGCATGGTTTCGCTGACGCTGGATGCCGATAACCGTATCTCTCACACCAACGACAACTTCCTCAGGATGCTGGGCTATAGAAGCGAGCAGCTGCTGGGCAGAAGTCTGGATGAGATCGTACCGACCTACGTCAAGCAGCTCGATTGCTATCGCAACCTCAAGGCGGCGGTGCAGAAGGGTGAGTCTGTGATGGACAACTACCGTTTTCTGCGCGCTGACGGCTCGCTGGCCTGGATACGCGCCATGTGGCAGCCGGTCCTGGACGATGGCGGCAAATTGAAGCAACTCCAGTGCTATGGCTCGGACATCACCACCACTGTTGAAACAGCCGCCGAGAACTCGGCGTTCATTCAGGCGTTGCTGCGCTCCACGGCGGTGATCGAGTTCGACCTGGGTGGCCATGTGCTGACCGCCAATGACCAGTTTTTGCGCGGCATGGGGTACAACCTCGCGCAGATCAAGGGCAAGCATCACAGCCTGTTCTGTGACCCGCATGAAACCGCGTTGGCGCCTTACAAGGAGTTCTGGGCGACGTTGAACCGTGGCGAGTTCGTGGCCAGCCGCTTCAAGCGCATCGACAGCAGCGGCCGTGAGGTGTGGCTGGAAGCGACCTACAACCCGGTGCACGACGCGCAGGGCAAGCTGTACAAGGTGGTCAAGTTCGCCACGCTGGTGACTGATCAGGTCGCGCGCGAAGAGGAAGTCAGCCAGGCCGCGAGCGTGGCGTTCGAGATTTCCCAGAAAACTGACGTCAGTGCCCAGCGCGGCGCGGACGTGGTGCAGAACACGGTCAACACGATGCGCAAGATTTCTCAGGAAATGGAGTCGGCCTCATCGGGTATCGAGGCCCTGGGCAAGCAGTCGTTGCTGATCAGCTCCATTGTGCAGACCATTGGCGGCATCGCTCAGCAGACCAACTTGCTGGCGCTCAACGCTGCCATCGAAGCGGCGCGCGCCGGTGAGCAGGGCAGGGGCTTTGCCGTGGTTGCCGATGAAGTGCGACAGCTGGCAGGCCGTACCAGTGCGGCGACCGAAGAAATCGTCAACGTCGTGCAGCAGAACCAGGCACTGGCCGACGAAGCCGTGCGCGGCATGGCCAACAGCCGTAGCCAGGCCGAACAGGGCCTTTTGCTGGCCAACGAAGCGGGCGCGGTGATCGTCGAGATCCAGGACGGCGCCAAGCAGGTGGTCGGTGCGGTCGGGCGGTTTGCCAATCAGTTGAAATAGACAGTGGGTCTCAAGCCAGGGCTCTGGCTTGAGGGTTTGCCGAAGTGTTTGAGGTTCGTCCTTTCAAACGCTTCATCCTGATAACTGCTTCAATGATTCAATGCACTGTTTCATGTGGGCGGTTGATATCGCTGTGCCGTGGTGAAGAATGAAAACACACATCGGCAATAAACAATTGAATATAAATCAATTGTTCACGGCGGGAGTGTCATATTACATTCATCATGAGGCACGTCTGTCGTTCATGCCGTCGGTCACTCGTCTTTGTCTTTCATAACGCCATATTTATAACACTTCCTCTGTTCAAACAGTCCTTCAAAATCCCGGCGTCAGAAAAATCAGTGTTTTTTCTGAAAATAGATCCGTTCGAGTATTTTTTATGACGCCAGAAAATATTTTATATTTATTATCAAAAAGTAGTAGCACTTTGTATGTGTTCGTATATAAATTCCCCCACGACACCTGCCAACCACTGCGTGATATATGAATTACTTTCAGACCCTGAGTGTGACGGTATTGTATATATGCACGGTCACTTCGGCAGGGGCTGAATCAAGTGTCAGTCACACCACGGCATTGACGGAACAACGCAGTATCAATCGTCAGGACGTGGGCGGGCTGGTAGTGGGGCAGACAATAACAGTTGTGGGCCGCGCGTTTTATGACAGCTTTGCAACTGCCTGGCATGACAAGGATGAAAACGGACGATTCACGGTCGCCATTTCCGAACGTCCGACCGCCCGTTTGGGCAGCCAAGTGTTTGTTGATTACGGTAGCCGGCGACTGTTTCAAACGTTTTTACCGCCTAATCGTTCTTTGATACCCGCACTGGGCGCCGACGCGGCAGCTCAGGTATATCAGGCGATTCTGGACAATCAGCTGGTACAGTTTTTTGGCGATCCCGATATGGGACGTGACGAATTTTAAAAGGTATTTTTATGCATCGGCCATCCCTGCTTGTTGTCGGCCTGAGCCTTTTGTCGCTGCTGTGCCTGTCTGCACAGGCCAGCGAACTGGTCTATGTGCCCCACAATCCTTCGTTTGGTGGTAACCCTTTGAATGGCCCGGTATTGCTGAACCAGGCGACCGCCCAGAACAAGTTCAAAGAAAAGACAACCACGTCCGAACAGTCCGCGCTGACGCAATTCAATTCAATGCTGCAAAGTGCCATTTTAAGTCGGGTTTCATCGGCACTGACGTCCAGCATTGTCGGCAGTGACGGGAAGCTTATTCCCGGTGTTGTCGAGACCACTGACTTTCGTGTGTCGATTACCAATATACAAACAGGCGTTCTGAACATTGTGACCACCGATAAAGTCACCGGACAGACCACTCAGTTTCAAGTGAACCAACCGTAATACCGCTGTTGCTGTATTGCTGTCCCTGTGTTTGATGAACCGGCACTACCACACTTAACTATAACGTATAGAAGGAAGGCATCCATGCGCGCTCATAAATCCTTGTTGTCCCTTGCTGTTGTCTTTGCCATTTCGGGTTCCGCGTTCGCTGACAGCAGCACGGTCACGTCAAACCAGAATGGCAGTTTGAACGCTGTTGCTGTTGTGCAGGACGGCGCTTACCGTTCTAACACCAGTGTTACCCAGACCGGCAACAGTAACTCGGCTGGCGTTAATCAAACGGCTGATCGAAGCAGTGTCGGCATCAGCCAGTACGGCGACAAGAACAGCGCATCTGCTACCCAATCGGGTGCGCGCAACGCAGCGGGCATCACTCAGATCGGCAGCGGTGTTCAGAGCGCGTCCATTGCTCAGGGCTCCTACGATAACGTTGCCGGTATCTACCAGCGCAACAATGCATGGACCGACGCAGTCATCAGCCAGGGCGCAGGTTCGGGCAGTGGCTGGTATGGCCGTAACGAAGCTTCGGTCAACCAGACTGACAACACCACCTCGGGTGCTCGTATCACTCAGAACAGTGCCAGCAGCACAGCCAACGTTCAGCAGGCGATCAACACCAATGCCCAGGCCAGCGTGACCCAGAATGGCCGTGACAACACCGGCGTCGTTACTCAAGTGCTGAGCAATAACGTTCAGGCTGTCGTGTCGCAGGAAACCGGTTCTGGCAACAGCGCCCGCGTAAGCCAGCAGTACGTCAGCAACAGCGGTGCAGTGGCCACCCAGCGCGGCTACGACAACGAAGCGAAGCTGACTCAGTCTTCCGGCACCGACCTTTCGGCTCGCGTCACGCAGATCGGCGAAAACAACACCGCCACCTCTACCCAGTCCGGCGCTTACAACGAAGAAGCCCTGCTGCAACAAGGCTACAGCAACTCGGCCAACATCACCCAGTCTGGCTTTGGCAACGCGGGCTTCACGAACACTGCCTATGTGACTCAGCTGAACAACAATCAGACGGCTACCGTCACCCAGAGCGGCGGCTACGGCAACGTTGCGAACATCACTCAGAAGTAATGCGTGCAGCCCCGCGGCCTTCTGCCGCGGGGTCTGATCTGGAGAGAAGGACGATGTACATCCGCTCATTATCGTTGATTGTCATTGCGGCAATGCTAGTCAGTGGATGTGCCACGTCCCGTCCTGCAACAACGTTCAATCCGGCTGCGCTTTCGCCGCCTACTCATACTTCCCGGGATCTGACCAGCCTCCCTGCACCTGCCGGCCCTATCGCCGTGGCGGTGTATGGCCTGCGCGATCAGACCGGACAATACAAGCCGTCGCCAGACAGCTCGTTTTCTACCGCAGTTACCCAGGGCGCTGCCTCGTTGCTGGTGACTGCGTTGCGCGATTCGCGCTGGTTCAAGCCGGTCGAACGCGAAAACCTTCAGGACCTGCTGACCGAGCGCAAGATCATCCGCGCGCTGGAACAGCCCCAGGATCAGGCTCAGGTCCAGCTGCCGCCGCTGCGTCCGGCCAACCTGATTATCGAAGGTGCGATCGTTGCCTATGAAAGCAACGTCAGAACCGGCGGCGTCGGGGTGCGTTATCTGGGCATCGGCCCGTCCGAGCTTTATCGCCAGGATCAGGTCACCGTCAACCTGCGGGCTGTGGACTTGCGCACGGGTGACATCATTCAGAGCATCACCACGACCAAGACGGTGTTTTCTGTACAGATGGATTTCGGCGTTTTCAAATACGTGTCGCTCAAGCATCTGCTGGAGGTCGAAACCGGCATCAGCCGCAACGAACCCGTGCAGCAATGTGTGCGTGAAGCCATCGAAAGCGCCTTGGTGCATATGATTGCCCAAGGTGCGCGCGATGGCAGCTGGATGCTGAAAAACCCGGAAGACCTCAACAAGCCCCTGCTGCAAAGCTATCTGAAGAGCTATGACGATCAGATGGTTTCCATGCCGCTCACCGGGTCCGATAAATGAAGCGCAGTCGAACGGAGCTGAAAATGGTTCTCCCCACCAGGAACCTGAAGTGGCTGGCGCTGGGCCTGATGGTCCTCAGCGGCGTTTGCCAGGCTGGCGATCTGAAGCCCGAAGCGCGCTATGCCAGCATCACCACCGGCAGTGTGGCGACCATTTACCAGATCGGCTCGTACAATCAGACGCACATCGACCAGAGTGCGACGGCACAAACGGTCATTCAGAATCAGACAGGCACGCATAACCAGTCGGTGATCAGCCAGAGTGGCAACGGCAATTACCTGAATGCTCTGCAAAACGGTCAGGACAACGGCCTTGCCGTTACCCAGTCGGGCAGCTACAACCAGGCGTTTACCACCCAGACCGGTGTCAGTAACCAGGCCACTGTGGTGCAAAGCGGCGCTTACAATCAGGCGTTTGTTAACCAGAATGGCGTGGGTAACCAGGCGTCCATTGTGCAGTCGGGCGTAAATGGCACGGCTTCGATTACCCAGAATGGCAACAACATGAACGCCAGTATGACGCGCAGGTAGTCCCCATGATTGATGTATCTCAAGTGGTCATTGCCGTCGACGCTCAACGCGTCGGCGAGTCGATCATCATCCGGCCAATGCTGCAAAGCCCGTCTGCGCTGACGCTGCAGTACCGCATGACGGTACGCCAGAGCAGCAGTAACGGAACGTCCAGCATCAACCAGAACGGCGAATTGCACAGCGGTACTGATGCCAGCGTCGTGCAATTGAGCATGCCTGCAGGAGCCAGCTGTCAGGTGCATCTGGAGGTCTTCCAGGACGACACGCTGCTCAAGCAGGTCGACAGCGCTTGTGATTGAGCGGGCTCGTTTCAGTTTTATGAACAATCGCCATTTTGCGCTCAACTCTCTATGCAGGTCTGGCGCGCTGTGAGAGGATTTTTGCCCTGTCACCCCTGGGTAGGGCGATCCTTTGAAAGCGCTTGTTCTGTTTTTGGTTCTGATAGTCAGCATGCCGTTGTCCGCCGCTCAGCTGGAGGTGCAGCCAAGCCAGGGCAGTCGCACCTGGCAAACCGAAGAATTGCTCGCTCATCCTCAAGTGCAAGACATTACTGTCAAAAATGATGTGTCCTATAAAAAGGACATGACCTACCGGGCTGTGCCTCTGGCGGCGCTGCTGGACGGTATCAAGCCTGGCGATCACTTGCAGGCCGTGGCTCTGGACGGGTTTGCCGCCGAGCTGGCCGCTGCGCCATTACTCAATGATCAAGGCGCACGGGCCTGGCTGGCGATTGAAGACCCGGCTCATCCCTGGCCGTTGCTGCCTTCCGGCAAGCACAGCGCCGGACCGTTCTACCTGGTCTGGACGGACCCGCAAGCCGGAAACATAAGCCCGGAGCAATGGCCTTTTGAAGTGGCCAGCATCAAGCGTCTGGCTTCGGTTGCCGAGCGCTTCCCCGCGCTGTTGCCGGACCCTGCGCTCAAGGCTGACGATCCGGTCAATCAGGGTTTTGTGCTGTTTCAGCGAAACTGCCTGGCGTGTCATCGCTTGAACGGGGCGGGTGACTCGCATTTCGGACCGGATCTGAATATTCCCTACAACCCGACTGAATATTTGGGTGTGGACTTTCTCAAGCGCTACATTCGTAACCCGCAGGATTTGCGTCAGTGGCCGGAGGCGAAGATGCCGGCGTTTTCAGAAACGGTATTGCCCGATACGGACTTGCAGATGCTGATGGTGTATCTGCAACACATGGCGGGACGCAAGAGCACGCCCTGATCGGTTGAGCACGGATGCGACCGCACGTGACTTTTCGCTCGACGTCTTTGAATGACAGTTCATTTGACGGGTATGACATCGGTCACTCAGGCTCGTGACGATAGCTGCGTTGTTCGACAATGTGTTTGATTGGGCCTGTTCTTGAACGGCACACTTTTTGAGCAGCACACTTCTTGAACGGCACACTGACTGCTTTCGGTTGTCTGAATCCCCAAGCGTATTACCTCTGGCCGTCAAGGATTCAGCATGATTCAACCCCGTATCGGTTTCGCCTGTCAGTACCGGCACCCTGACCGCAGCCTGGCACCCGGCGAACTGAAGACCATCGAGGCCGCCTTCAACCCGCGCACTACCACCCTGCGCTGGATGGAAAGCGTTGAGCCCGCAGTAGCCCGCGCCCGCTTGCTGGAGGTTGTCGAGCACAACCTCAAGGCGCAGTTGCGATTGCTGGCGTATACCGGTGATCTGCCGCCGCCCTTGCGCATGTTGCGCCTGAGCAGTGATCTGCTGCCGTTTTACAGTCACCCCAAGGTCAGCGCGCTCTACCAGGACCCGGCCATTCAGCACTGGCTGGGCGAAGGCTTTGCGGCCATTGGTGCCCTGGCGCGCGAGCTGGGTATTCGGCTGTCGTTTCATCCGGGGCAATATTGCGTGCTGGGTTCAGACCGGCCCGAGGTGGTCGAGAACAGCGTGGCTGAATTCGAATACCACGCCGACATGATCCGCATGATGGGTTATGGCCTGAGCTTTCAGGACTTCAAATGCAACCTGCACATTGCCGGGCGTCTTGGCGGGGAGGGCATACGCGCCTTGTGGCCACGGCTTTCCGAGGTGGCGCGCAACTGCATCACGTTCGAGAACGACGAGAAAACCTACGGCGTGGATGATTGCCTGGCGCTGGCCGATCTGGCGCCCGTGGTGCTGGACATTCACCACTGCTGGATTCACGAGAACGACTACATCCCGACAGATGATCCGAGAGTGGAGCGCATCATCGCCAGCTGGCGCGGGGTGCGTCCGACCATGCATTACTCCCAGCCGCCCGAGCTGTTGCAGGAAGTGGGGTTCAGTGCCGATCAGAAGCTGGAAATCGAACCACTGCTCAAGGTTGTGTCCATGCGCGACCTGTACGCCCACAGTGCGCAGATGTGGAACCACTGGACCAATGTCTACGCGCTGCAGTTTCTGGATCGCTTCGACATCATGTTCGAGGCCAAGCACAAGAACGTGGCGACCCTGGCGTTTTACCACCAATACCTGCTGCCCGGTCAGTGACCGGGCGCTTGGGTTTCAGTTGATCAGTTGCCTTCCAGCAAGGTGCGCAGCATCCACGCAGCCTTTTCATGCACTTGCATGCGCTGGGTCAGCAGGTCGGCGGTCGGCTCGTCGCTGACCTTGTCCAGCAGCGGGAACAGACCCCGTGCAGTGCGGACTACGGCTTCCTGACCTTCCACAAGTTGCTTGATCATCTCTGAAGCATCCGGGACGCCGGGCTCTTCCTTGATCGACGACAGGCGCGCGTAGGTCGTGTAGGTGCCTGGTGCAGGGAAGCCCAGTGCGCGGATACGCTCGGCGATGGAGTCGACCGCAGTGGCCAGTTCGGTGTACTGCTCTTCAAACAGCAGGTGCAGGGTGCGGAACATCGGACCGGTCACGTTCCAGTGGAAGTTGTGGGTCTTCAGGTACAACACATAAGTGTCGGAAAGCAGATGTGAAAGGCCATCGACGATCTGTTGACGGTCCTGCTCGGTAATGCCGATTTCAATACGCATATCAGTCCTCAAGGGTCAGATGATTTCAAGAAGTTGGTGCCATTCTAAAAAACGTAGACCCAAGGCGGAAATCACGGTTCACAATGATGACCATCCACATAACCTATGGATCATTGTGGTGAATGGATGCAGCCAAGCCTCTAGGCTCTGTACGAAAAGTGGCTGCGCTCGTAATGCTGCGTTAAAAACAGGCTCAGAATGCTCATTTACAGCCAGTAGACTCCGCTTCCTCGCCTGTTTTTGCCTTGCCTGACCTTCGCTCGCCGACTTTTCGTACAGAACCTAGGTGACGAACGCCGCTTGGGCCACAATGGCGCTTTTTCACCGGCCTGCTGTGGGCCGTAAAAGGATTCGTGCTGATTATGTCTTCTTCCAATACCTGGCTGCTGCGCCTGGCGCTGACTGTGCCGCTGGCGGCTTTGCTCACAGCGTGCGATGTCACCGACAAACCTGTCACACCGCCCAAAACACCTCACACCACTTACACCCAGGCCAGTTGGGGAGCGCTGCCGGCTGTGTCCGAGGCGGACCTGCAAGCCGGTTTTGCGTCCTGGCGCAGTGCCTGCACCCGCTTGAAGGCCGATGCGGTCTGGGGCCCGACCTGCGCGGCGGCGGCCAGTCTGGCCGCCTCGCCGGGCACCGAAGAGATTCGGTCGTTCCTCAACAATCAATTGCAGGTCTACAGCCTGCGCGCCGAGGGTGGCAGTGCCGACGGCCTGATCACTGGTTACTACGAGCCGGTGTACCCCGGCAGCCTGACCCAGACCGAAACCGCCAAGGTGCCGGTGTATGGCGTTCCTGATGACCTGATCGTGGTCAACCTGGACAGCATTTACCCTGAGCTCAAGGGCAAGCGTCTGCGTGGGCGGTTGGAAGGGCGCGTGCTCAAGCCGTATGACGACGCAGCGACCATCACCGCCAACGGCCTGAACGCGCCCGTTGTCGCGTGGCTGACTGACCCGATGGATCTGCAGTTTTTGCAGATCCAGGGCTCGGGCCGGGTGCGCCTCGAGGACGGTACGCAACTGCGTCTGGCTTACGCCGATCAGAACGGGCGGCCTTATCGGGCCATCGGTCGCTGGCTGGTGGAGCAGGGCGAATTGAAAAAGGAAGACGTGACCATGGGTGCGATTGCAGGTTGGGCCAAGGCGCATCCGGAAAGGGTCGCCGAGTTGCTGGCGAGCAACCCCAGCTATGTGTTCTTCGGGCGCAATCCGGACAGCAACGAAGGCCCGCGTGGTTCGCTTAATGTACCCCTGACGCCGGGTTACAGCGTGGCGATCGATCGCAAGGTGATTCCGCTGGGCAGTCTGTTGTGGCTGTCGACCACACGCCCGGACGGCAGCAGTGTGGTGCGCCCGGTGGCCGCTCAGGACACTGGCGGCGCCATTGCCGGTGAGGTGCGTGCCGATCTGTTCTGGGGCACGGGCGAGGAGGCCGGCAAGCTCGCGGGCGACATGAAGCAGAAGGGTAATATCTGGCTGCTGTGGCCCAAAGGCATGGCGCTGCCCGCTACCGAGTAAGGCAAGCGCTGACATCAAACGTTGAAATATAGATAGCTATCAAGTTATCTAGCTATCTATATTTCTTTTTTTAATACAACCTGTTGATTTTATTGATTTTTAATTCCCGCCTCGTATGTCTGAAAATAGCTGTCGCGCTATTTGACAGGCAACGTATTGATGGTCTCTCAGTGATCCAAAAAGCGTTGATGCCGTATAAGACGCGTGCTGCGAACCCGCTGGCCCGTCCCTCTGATGCCTCTCGTCGAAACTGAAAAACAACGCCAATAAAATGGCTTAAAAATTACATCAAGAAAATAATTCTATAGCTGCGGCTTTTGTCAGCAAAATATTGACACAATCATTTTGATATCACACATTAGCGGCGTTTTAACGCCGAACCTGAATTCTGGACCTGAAGGGAAGCTGGTCATTATCCCGAAGTGTCCGGTTCCCCTTTTCGAAAGCAACGCTGATGTTGTCTTGCGCATGAGATTCGGTCGATCAGGCCGGGCATGGATTGCCCTGGACGAAATAGACATCCGGTAGTTGCGCAGCGCCTGACGAGGCGTCTGCTTGTGCATTCGAAAAGTGGGGTAAGGGTTTGGCTCAGGTCACATTGGCTATCCAGCAATTGCAGGATGAGCACATTGCGTTGCGGCGTGGCGGTTTGTATTGGGTGATTGTGGATATCACGACCGATGCGGCCGTGCTTGCACGTCAGTTTCTTGCGGCATTGCCCGAACAGGAGCACGCCTCGCTGGTTGGCCTGGGCAGCGACCCACAGGATGTGATCGCCAGCATGGCTGACGAAAGCGGTCCGGCCACGTTGCGTCTGCTGTCGGCGCAGGGCGCTGCGGCTCACATTGCCTTCAAGACCCTGACCCGCGACTTGCATCGCGCGCGCGTGCCCGCAGGCAGCTACGTGGTGTTGATGTTGCCGTCTGCCAGCCTTGAAACCCTGGCCACAGCGTCTCTTCAGCGCTGGTGCGAAAGCACTCGGCAATGGCTGTTGCAGCGTGACGCGACGCTACTGATTCTGTGTTGTGGCCAGGCGCCGCATCTGCACGACACGTTGCTGACCCTCAATGAGTCCACCTCCGGGCTCGCCCAGTTGTACCGTCGTGACAGCGGTATCTGCTACCAGCTGAATTTCTGGCACAGCGAACTGGGCGTGTGTGCCTCACAGGCATTCGAGCTTGAACTCGCCAGCAGTGGTTTTGCCCTCGGCCAGTCCTGGGCGGCCAGCAACCTGCCGTTGCGGGTGGATGATCAGCGCATTTACCTGACTCAGCGCGCCGCACTGGAAGGTGCTGCGCCGCTGTCGGACCAGTGGCGGTTGTTCGAGCGTCGCGAGGACTTGCTCAAGCAGGCCGCACGGGCGCGTGCGGCTACGGTCATTGTGGCGCTGGAAAGCAACAAGGATGTAGAGAGCCTGGGCCGCGACCTGCATGAACTGCGCGAGCAATGCGGCGTGCAATTGAAGGTTGTCGTGCGTGAGACCGAGCCCTGCCTGCGCTATCGCGATGAGCGTCTGCTGCTGGCCTGTGGAGCTAATCTGATCGTCCCGTTCAAGACCCAATTGGCGCACTTTCTGAGCCTGGTCGACAGCACGCAAGGCCAGACCTGGCGTTATCGCCAGACCCCGGACATTCAAGTGCTGTTCGACCGCCTGCGTCCGCCGCCACAGCGCGGCATGCTGGCGCCGCGCGAGTTCATCACGTTGCTCGAAGAGGTCTATCACGGCGCCTCGGGCGAACTGACTCACCAGTTGCTCCGGTTGCGTCCGCGGGGCGACCTGAACCTTGAACAGTATATGAACCAGATCAGCCTGCGCCGCTTTGGCGACGTGGCGTGCGTACTGGACGGCATGTTTTACCTGTTCCTGTTCGCCTGCCGTGGCGATGGGCTGGAACCCGCGCTGGGGAACATCTGCCGCCTGCCATGGCGCGATATTTTCAGTGAATGCAAGCCATTGGCGACCGTGGATGTTCTGCCGCGTCAGGACTTTCTGGCGGTGGCCGAACTGGCGGATTTGCCGCGTATGGCTGCCGAGCAGGTGATCCATGACCTGGACGCGGCGATCAGTCCTGACGGCTATAGACCGCGCCGTCTCACCCTGCCGCTTTCGGAGCTTTGCCCATGACGTTTATCCAACTGCTGCAAATCATCGCGGCCAGCTGTCTGTTGACCCTTGCTGCGGTCATGTTGCTGCGCAGCGTGCGTCAGCGTCTTTCACTGTGGCTGGAATGGCAGTTGCCACCCCGTCACCTCAAGTTGAGCGGCATACGCCGCCGCGCCCCTGCCGCCCCCGTTGTGAACGACACTGATGAACCCGGCTGAGCACCCTGACGCCACGGTGGTGGCGGCACGTCCCTGGCCCGGTCTGGGGCTCTGGAACCTGTATTTCCTCATCAAGCTGGCGCTGTTGTGGGGCGGTTACCTGAACCTGCAGGTTTTGCCCAATCTGCTCTTCGCTGCCGTGCTGCTGGTGCCCTTGCGCCTGCGAGCCCTGGCGATTCTGCGCACCCTGATCGCGATTCCGGTCGGGGTCGCGTTGTTTTATCAGGACACCTGGCTGCCGCCGTTCAGCCGTCTGCTGGACCAGCCTGGCGTCTTGAATTTCACCCGGGATTATCTGTTCGAACTGGCCGGTCGTTTTATCGACTTGAACGTCTGTGGTGCGTTGCTGATCCTGGTGATCATGTTCTTTTCCGTGCGTCAGTGGTTGCGACTGACGTCTGTGACGCTCGCCTGTCTGGCATGGCTCGGGTTTTCCGGGTTGCCCATCATGCAGGTCACTGTGCCCACCGTGCAGGCCAGCAGCGAGGTGGCGGGGGGAACGTTGCCTGTTTCAACGGCCGAGCCGGACAGCCCGACGCTGGATTCCTATCTGCAGAAGTTCTACAGCACCGAGGCCGCGCGGCAGGTGAAATTCGAGCCTTCGGACTCGGCTGCCCAGCCGTTCGACCTGTTGCTGATCAACATCTGTTCCATGGCCTGGGACGACCTGGAGGCCGTAGGCCTGAGCGACAACCCGCTGCTGGCGCAGATGGACATGGTGTTCGATAACTTCAACTCGGCCACCGCCTATAGCGGACCGGCTGCAATCCGCCTGCTGCGCGCCAGTTGCGGTCAACAGCCGCACAGCAAGTTGTACGGCATGGCGCCGCAGCAGTGCCTGTTGATGGATGACCTGCGCAAACTGGGTTTCACCAGCGAAGTGATGCTCAACCATACCGGTCAGTTCGAAGGCTTTATCGATGAAGTCCGCGCTCAGGGTGCGTTGCCGGACCCTGCGGTGAGCACCGCTGACCTTGCGCGCACGCTGGTGGGCTTCGATGGCTCGCCGATCTGGCGTGACCGCGAAGTGCTCGACAAATGGTGGCGTCATCGCAGTGCCCAGGAAGACGCCCGCGTTGCGCTGTTCTACAACACCACCACGCTGCACGACGGCAACCGCATCGTGACGGCAGATGGCGGCACCCGCAGCGCCGATTACAAGACCCGTGCGCAGAGCCTGATCGACGACCTGGGTGCCTTCCTCAAACAACTGGAAAAAAGCGGCCGTCGCGTGGTGGTGGTGATCGTCCCCGAGCATGGCGCGGCACTGCATGGCGATCGTATGCAGATCTCCGGTATGCGCGAGATCCCCAGCCCTTCGATCACACATGTTCCGGTGGGCATCAAGCTGATTGGCATGGGCAGCAATCCGCGTTCCGAGCCCCTGCACGTCACCGGTTCGAGCAGTTACCTGGCGCTGTCGGAAATCATTTCGCGGCTGTATGCGGCACCGCCCCAAAGCCCTGGGCAGGGGCCGGACTGGCAGGTGTTGCTGGCCAACCTGCCGCAGACGCCCATGGTGTCGGAAAACGCCGGGACGGTCGTGCTCGACTATGCCGGCAAGCCTTATGTGCGAATCAAGGAGAAGGGTGCATGGCTGCCATACCCACAGCGCTTCAAATAAAGGCGCAGGGCCTGTCGCGCAACGAGCAGGCGGATGACATCGCGCGCCTGAAGATCGAGCTCAATCTGCCGAATCTGGACTATGTCGACATTTCCGCGCAACTGGAGCTGACCCGTGCCGTGCAGCGCTGGCCGTTCCTGAGTGAGTTCGGCTTTGCCGCCGAGCCGGCCGACGCGCCGCCGCTGCCCATCGCGGGTGCGGTGCGCCAGGGCAAGTTCGGGACATCGACATGACGTCACTGAGTCTGACGGGGGTTCGTGGCGGGGTCGGTGTCAGCGCGTTGCTGGCAGCGATCGGTCACGCCCTTGAACGCCTCGGTGAGCGGGTGTTGCTGGTCGATCTGTGCCCGGAAAACATGTTGCGCCTGCATTTCAACGTGGACGCCTCGCACACGGGTGGCTGGGCACGCGCGATGCTGGAGGGTCAGGACTGGTTCGAGCAGGCCTGGAGCCTGACGCCGACCCTGCACCTGTTGCCGTATGGGACCGTGAGCGCAGCGCAATCGGATGCCCTGGAACAGCGCCTGCGCAATGAACCGTCCTTGTGGGCTCGCCGTCAGAAAAGCCTGAACGCGCATTACGACTGGATTCTGTTCGACGTGCCGCAGCGTCTGCCGGGGCATGCGATCCTTGGCCCCTGTCTGTTGCCGATTCAGGTGATCGAGGCCGACGCCGCCTGCCAGATCCTGTTGCACCAGCAGGCGCGTGATAGCCTGTTGCTGGTCAATCGTTTTGATCCTGGAAGCCAGTTGCAGCGTGACTTGCTGTTGCTGTGGCGCAATCACCACGCCACGCGAATATTGCCGCTGGCGATTCACCTCGATGAAGCGATGCGTGAAGCCCTGGCGTACAAGCAGCCGTTGGGTCAATACGCGCCGGACAGCCTCGCCGCGCAGGACGTGCTCAGCCTGGCAACCTGGTGCCTGACCCGGCGCCGTGGGGAACGCTCGTGATTGCCCGCTGGTTTCCCTATACGCATTTGCGGCGTGAGTACGATTGCTACCCACCCATCGCGTTGTGGTTGTCATTCTGCACAGCGCTGGCCTGGCTGGTGTTGCGTCTGGAGTCACCGGTCTGGCAGCAGGTGCTTGATCAGCGCCAGCGCTGGTATCCGCATCTGGCCGGTCAGCGGCCTCGTGTAGGCGACCCGCTGCGCATTATTCTGCAAAGCCTGTGGTTGCTGCTGTTTCGCCCGGTGCCCCAGCGCCGTCGTCGCTCGCCGCCGCGCTGGATGAATCTGTCTGGACAGATGCATCAGCGTCTCTGGCAACAGGTGGGGCAATTTCTCAACGACTTGCCCGAGCAGGCCGTTCAAAGCCGGATGATGGGCAAAGGGGTCCATTGGTGGAGCGGGCTCAGTCCCTTGCTGCAGCGCGCACTGAACCTGTTGTGCGCCATGCTGGGCCTGGTGCTGGTGGTGATGTGCATTACCGAGCCGTTCGGCTATGTGTCGCAGTTGCTGTTCGTGATCATGCTATGGGCCGTTGCGATGTTGATCCGGCGGATGCCGGGGCGCTTTCCGACGCTGTTGCTGATCATGCTGTCGGTGATCATTTCCTGCCGGTATCTGTGGTGGCGCTACACCGCCACATTGAACTGGGACAGCCCGGTCGACCTGATCTGCGGCGTGCTGCTGCTGATTGCCGAAACCTATTCGTGGCTGGTGCTGCTGTTGGGGTATATCCAGACCTGCTGGCCGTTGCAGCGTCCTCCGGCACAGTTGCCGCGTGACACCCGGACATGGCCGACGGTGGATTTGCTGATCCCCACGTATAACGAAAGCCTGGCGATTGTGAGCGGCACGGTGTACGCCGCGCTGGGGATTGACTGGCCTCATGACAAGTTGCGGATTTCGATCCTCGACGATGGCAAGCGCGACGAGTTTCGCCTGTTCGCCGAGCAGGCCGGGGTGAACTACATCACCCGTTCGGACAACCGACACGCCAAGGCCGGTAACCTCAATCACGCGTTGACGCTGCTCGATGGCGAGCTGGTCGCTATTTTCGACTGCGACCACGTGCCGGTGCGTTCCTTCCTGCAGATGACTGTCGGCTGGTTCTTGCGCGACCCGAAACTGGCGCTGGTGCAGACCCCGCACCACTTTCTGTCGCCCGATCCCTTTGAGCGCAACCTGGGTACGTTCCGCCGTCGGCCCAACGAGGGCGAGCTGTTCTACGGCCTGGTACAGGACGGCAACGACATGTGGAACGCTGCGTTCTTTTGCGGCTCCTGTGCAGTGCTGCGCCGTTCGGCGATAGATGAAATAGGCGGCTTTGCCGTGGAGACCGTGACCGAGGATGCCCACACTGCGCTGCGCCTGCACCGCAAGGGCTGGAACTCGGCGTATGTGCGCATCCCGCAGGCCGCAGGGCTGGCCACTGAAAGCCTGTCGGCGCATATCGGCCAGCGGATTCGCTGGGCACGGGGCATGGCGCAGATCTTTCGCACGGATAACCCGCTGCTTGGCAAAGGCCTGACGTTCTTCCAGCGCGTGTGCTACGCCAACGCGATGATGCACTTTCTGGCCGGTCTGCCGCGCCTGGTGTTTCTCACCGCACCGCTGGCCTTCCTGCTGATGCACGCCTACATCATCTACGCCCCGGCCATGATGATCGTGTTGTACGTGATCCCGCACATGGTTCACGCCAGCCTGACCAACTCGCGGATGCAGGGTGAGCACCGCCTGACGTTCTGGGGCGAGGTGTATGAAACCGTGCTGGCCTGGTACATCGCCCGACCGACCACGGTGGCGTTGTTCAACCCGAAAAAGGGCAAATTCAACGTCACCGCCAAGGGCGGCCTGATGACCGAAAACCAGTTCGACTGGAAGATCGCCCGGCCTTATCTGGTGCTGGCAGTGCTCAACGTTGTTGGCCTGGGGTTTGCGGTCTGGCGGCTGTTTTATGGACCGACCAACGAGATCGGCACGACCCTGGTCAGCAGTGCCTGGGTGATTTACAACCTGCTGATTGTCGGGGCTGCCGTGGCCATTGCGGCCGAAGTGCGGCAGGTGCGCGAAACCCATCGCGTGCAAACCCGGCTTCCGGCGTCCGTGCGCCTCGCCAATGGGCGTTTTTACCCCGGCATGCTGGTCGACTATTCGGACGGTGGGGCGGCCATTGAACTGAACGTGTCGCTGACCGTGGCCGTCGGTGAGCAGGTATCGCTGTTGATGCAGCGCGGCGAGCGAGAGTTTCTGTTTCCCGGCATCGTCAGCCGTAACCACAAAACCTTCATCGGTGTGGCGCTCAACGAGTTGTCGGTCGAGCAAAAGATCGATTACGTGCAGTGCACCTTTGCCCGTGCCGATGCCTGGCTGAACTGGAACGAGGACTTCGAACCGGACCGGCCGCTGCACAGCTTCATCGACGTGCTCAAGCTCGGCGCTACCGGCTACAAACGGCTTTATCAGTACCTGCCCACCTGGACTCGCACGCTGGCCGCGCCGCTGCTGCGTAGCTGTGCCTGGCTGCTCAGCTACGTGCCACGGTTTGCCCGGCCGCCTTCTTCTTCCCCCTTTTCCTGATCGGTATGCGTCCTATGAATCGCTGTTTCAGTTCCCTGTTGGCCAGCTTGTTGGTGGTCGCCACAGCGCATGCCCAGGCGCAGCCACAGACGCCCAAAAACCTGTTGCCCGCCTCGTCGGCAGCGGCGGTCGCGCAGCCGGCCAGCGTGGCGGTGCCCAGCTGGGACACGCAGCGTAACTTCGAGCAACTGGGCCGCACCGCAGACAGCCTGCTGCTGGGCACCCACAATACGGATCAGTTTGAGTTCACCATGCGCCGTGACCGGATCGCCACGAACGCCAGGCTGCAACTGGAGTACACGCCTTCCCCGGCATTGATCCCGACACTGTCGCACTTGCGGGTCTACCTCAATGACACGTTGATGAGCGTGGTGCCCATCGAGAAGGATCAACTGGGCAAGAAAACCACTCGACTGGTGGACCTGGACCCGCGTCTGATCACCGACTTCAACCGCGTGCGCCTGGAGTTCGTCGGGCATTACACCGACATCTGTGAAGAGCCTTCCAACAGCGCATTGTGGGTCAATATCAGCCGTGCCAGCGGTCTTGCCGTGAAGGAGCAGGCGCTGGTGATCAAGAATGACCTGGCGTATTTCCCGGTGCCTTTCTTTGATGCGCGCGGCTATGAAAAGCCGGTGCTGAACGTGATATTCGCGGCCTCACCCACCTTGGGTGAACAGCGTGCCGCGGGCATTCTGGCGTCCTATTTCGGCAGTCAGGCCGGTTGGCGCGGTGCACGTTTCCCGGTCCTGTTCGACCACCTGCCCGACGCCACGGCAGACAACCCGACCACCACCTCCATCGTGTTCGCCACCAATGATCATCGTCCGGCGTTTCTGGCGGACCTGACGCGTTTCCCGGCGGTGGATGCACCCGTGGTGCAGATGATCGATCATCCGACCGACCACTACAGCAAGGTCTTGCTGGTGCTGGGCCGCAATGAAGACGACCTGGCCACTGCGGCACAGGCACTGGCGTTGGGCGGCGATCTGTTTCGTGGCGATCGGGTGGTGATCAATACGCTGCAGCAGATCCAGCCGCGCAAGCCCTACGACGCACCGAACTGGATGCGTACGGATCGGGCGGTGCGGTTTTCCGAGCTGATCCAGTACCCCGAGCAGTTGCGTGCCAGCGGGATTCAGCCGTTGCCCATCACCCTGAATATCAACCTGCCGCCCGACCTGTTTGTCTGGCGTAACCAAGGCATTCCGCTGCAGACCAAATACCGCTACACGCCGCCGACGTCCAACGACGGCTCGCGGCTCAATATCAGCCTCAATAACCAGTTCATCACCAGTCTGCCGCTGCTGGTCAACAGCAATGACCGTCTGGAAGAGTTGCGCCTGGCGCTGCTGTCCAGTGAGTCGGCGAACATCAACGAGAAGCTTTCGGTCCCGGCGCTGAAAATCGGCGACCGCAACGTGTTGCGCTTCAACTTCAGCTTTGCGAGCACCAGCAGCAGTTCGCAGCGTGACCGTTGCCAGACCTCGCTGCCGGTCGATACCCAGGCGGTGATCGACGACCAGTCGAGCATCGACATGTCCGGTTATCACCACTACATCGCCATGCCGGACCTGGCAGCTTTCGCGCGCAGCGGGTTCCCGTTCAGCCGCATGGCCGACCTGTCGGAAACCGTGGTGGTGATCCCGGCACAGCCCAGCGCCATTCAACTGAGTACCTACCTCGAGGCCGTGGCCGGTATTTCCGGACGCTCCGGGCTGCCTGCCTTGAACCTCACGCTGACCGACCGTTGGGATGAGGCGACCAGGCGTGACGCCGACCTGCTGGTATTGGGCGGGTACGCGCCGGACATGCACGAGAACCCGGACGTGAAACTGTGGTTGAGCCGTTCGCAGGACTGGCTGCTCAAGTCGGGCAACCCAAGACCTGGACGCGAGCCTGTGTACAGCGCCGAAGCCAGCGGCCGGGACGATACGCATGAGGCGAGCAGCCGGGTGGCGGTGTCAGCCCGAGGACCGATCGCAGCCATTGTCGGCATGCAGTCACCCTTTCACGAGCAACGCAGCGTGGTGGCCTTGCTGGCCAACGAAGACGCTGACTTTGAACTGTTGCGAGACAGCCTCAATGACAGCGGCAAGATGGACGCGATGGCCGGTTCCGTCGTGCTGATCCGCGAGAGCGGTGTCAACGGTCAGCTGGTGGGTGAGCGGTATTACGTGGGCAACCTGCCGTGGTGGTTGCTGCTGTGGTTCAAGTTGTCGGAGCGTCCGCTGGTGCTGGCTCTGCTGGCGGTGACGGGCGTGATGCTCAGTGCATTCCTGACCTGGCGTGTCCTGCAATGGCTGGCACGTCGACGTCTGGCCTATGAATAAGCACCGTCGCGCCTGCATGTGGCTGGCGGTGGCCAGCCTGCAATGGCTGGTCGCGGGCATGGCGCTGGCCGACACCTGTGGCTGGCCTGCCTGGGAGGCGTATCGTCAGAACCTGATCAGCCCCGATGGGCGAGTGATCGATGGTTCGTCCGAGCAGCAGGTCACTACCTCGGAAGGGCAGAGCTATGCACTGTTCTTTTCGCTGGTGGCCAATGATCGGCAACGCTTTCAGCAGTTGTTGGACTGGACCCGCAACAACCTGGCGGACGGTGATCTGGAGCGTCAGTTGCCAGCCTGGCAATGGGGACGCGATCCACAAGGGCGCTGGCGTGTGCTGGACAGCAACAATGCCGGCGATGCCGATCTGTGGATCGCCTACAGCTTGCTGGAAGCCGGGCGTCTGTGGGATCGACCTGATTACGAACGCCTTGGCGAGCACCTGCTGTGGCGCAGCGCAGCACAGACGCTGCGCAAGTTGCCGGGGCTCGGGCTGATGCTGTTGCCCGGCGATACCGGTTTCGAGTCGTCCGCAGGCTGGCGTCTGAACCCCAGTTACCTGCCCCCGCAATTGCTGGCCAGGTTCGCGACGATTGCGCCGATCTGGGCGGAGGTTGCGCGTAACCAGCAACGTCTTTTGCTGGAAGGCACGCCTCAGGGCCTGGCGCCTGACTGGCTGATGTGGCGCGCCGATCAGCGCTGGTCTGCTGACCCCGCCGGTCCCAAGGGCAGCTACGACGCGATTCGCGTGTATCTGTGGCTGGGCATGCTCGACGCCAACGCCGCAGGGCGTGCCGAGTTGCTGGCGCATTTCGCGCCGCTGCTGCACGCCACGCAAGAGCGCGGCGTGCCAGAGCAGGTCGATACGCTCAGCGGGGCTGTCAACGGCAACGGGCCGGTGGGTTTTTCGGCCGCCCTGTTGCCGTTTCTGGCCGATCAACCCGCAGTGCTGCAAGCCCAGCGCGAGCGCGTACGGCAAACGCCGCCCGCAAGCGACGCCTACTACAACCAATCGCTGTTGCTGTTCGGCCAGGGCTGGGATGAACAGCGTTATCGCTTTGACAAGAACGGGCTGTTGCAGCCCCGGCGGGGCGCTGCATGCCAATGATGAACAGGCTCACATGGCACGCGACGCTGGCGCTGGGCTGTTTCTGCAGCCCGCTGATGGCCGACACCGCGCCACAGACAACGCAGGACCAGCAGCAATGGTTGCTGCAACAGATGCGCATCGGCGAAGCCTCGTACCGCAACGATCTGGTGCGTGATTCGCTGGCGCGCCTGGAGTTGATCGCCCCTGATCACCCGCAGGTTCTGGTGGGGGAGGTCCGGCAAGTGCTCGCCGAGCCTGTCGACAATCATCGTCAGGCGCGTCTTGATCGTTTGCTGGCCAGGCTTGCGGCCGTTGCGCCCGATTCCCCGGCGCTGCGCCAGGCGCAGGCGTTGATCAGGCTTCAGGCCACCGATGGCATCAGGCAGTTGCAGCAGGCCCGGCTGTTGGCCGCTGCGGGCCGTTTCGAGGAATCGACGGCAGCGTTCGAGCAGTTGTTTGGCAAGGAGCCTGCTGACCTCGCCTCGGCGCTGGAATACTACGCGGCGCGCAGCCGTGTGGCCGGTCAACGCCGAGTGGTCATCGAGCAACTGCGTCAGCTCGATGCGACGTACCCGGGCAGCGCGGCTTTACGTCAGCTGCGAGTGGGGCTGTATTTTGCCGAAAACCGCAATGACGAAGCCCTTGAGGTGCTGCATCAGCTGGCGGCAGACCCGCAGGCCAGCGCCAATGCGGCCGAGCGTGAATACAACTACTTGATCAAGCTGCCGGCAGGCCCCGGGACGGTTCGCGCCTGGCAGACGTTCGTGCGTTATTACCCTTATTCGCCCTTCACCCCGCAGGCGACAGCGCAACTGAACAGCCAACAGCAGTTACTGGCTGATCCCACCTGGCAGGCCGGGGTCAAGGCCCGGCTGATGCTTGATCAGAACCGTGACAGCGCAATGGCCGAAGGTCTGTTGCGGCGTGCGTTGAAAGGCTACCCGCAAGACCCGGCGCTGTACGGCGCATTGGGCACCGCGTTGATGCGTCAGGACAAATACCCGGCCGCTTTCGAGGCTTTCAGCCAGGCGCTGGCCAAGGAGCAGGACACCGATTACATCAGCAAATGGCAGGACCTGCAGGCGGCCACCCGCAATTGGATGATCCTGCAAAAGGCCGATCAGGCCCTGCAACGAGGCGACTATAACGCCGCGCGTCAGGGTTACAGTCAGGCTCGCACGTTACGTCCGGACAACGCCGACCCACTGATTGGTCTGGCCAATGTGGCCCTTGCCGAGCATGACGACATCCGCGCCGAAGCGCTGTTGTTGCAGGCCCGCAGGCTCGAACCCGGCAGCGGTAATGTGGTGCGTGCGCTGGTGCGGCTTTACCAGCGACAGTCCAGCGACAAGGCGCAGACCTTTCTCGACAGCCTGCCGGTCAGCAATCAGGCAGAGTTCGCCGCCCTGCGCCGCAGCATCGAGCTCGAGCGTCTGAACCTGCAGGCCGATGCCGCCGAGCAACGCAAGGACTGGCCGCAACTGGTCAACCTGCTCAAGCAGATCCGTACCCTGGATGCGGACAACCCGTGGCTGACTTACCGGCTGGCCAACGCCGACATCAGCCTTGGTCGACCGCGTGACGCCGATGATGAGTTTGCCGTGTTGCTGGCGCGCCAGGGCCGTGATCCGCAGGCGCGCTATGCCCATGGTCTGTTTCTGGCCAGCGCTGGCCGGGATGCCGAGGTGCTGGAGACGCTGAAGCAGATTCCCACGGTTGCCTGGACCGACAACATGCGTGAGCTGGCGGGCCGTATCACACGTCGCCAGTTGCTGGCCGAGGCCGACAGATTACGCGCGCGGGGGCAGGAACCCGCCGCCATTGCCCTGTTGATGCGTGCGCCGACGGTCGATGATCTGGGGACTGTGGCTGACTGGGCCGCGCAGCGCGGCGATCAGGTTCAGGCTGAAAGAAGCTACCGTGCGGTGCTCAAGCGTGAACCCGGCAACAGCGAAGCACAATTGGGGCTGATTGAAGCGTTACTGGCGAGCGGACGCTTGCCCGCTGCCCGTCAGGCTTTACAGCGTTTTGCCCCGACGCAGGCACTGGCGGTGGGCCAACAGCGCCGCCTGGCCAATGCCTGGTCGGCAGTCGGCGAACCCGAAAAGGCCACGGCGCTGTTCAATGAGCTGCTGAAAACCCCGCAGAGCGATCCGTTGATTTATCGCGATGCGGCACGCCTGATCGCCAAGGACCATCCGCAGCAGGCGCTCGATCATTACGCCCGCAGCATGGCTGCCGCAGGCCTGACCCTGCCGGTCAGCGTCGCCGAAGCTCAGGGGTCGCGTGACGATGGCGCGATGACCCAGGCCAGTCGCGCCACGGATGCCGACGACTGGCTGCCCCGCGGCATTCGCAGTGACGTCGAGACGCTGTATCAGGCGCAAAATCCAACGGTCAATCTGTACCGCGATTTTGCCTGGCGCACCGACAACACCTCGCCTGGAATTTCCGATCTCACGACCCAGACCACCATTCTGCGCATCGACGCGCCGCTGGCTCAGGGTCAGGGTTTCGTCCAGGCCGAACAGGTTGATCTGCAAGTCAGTGATTTCGACACCGATGCCGACGGTCTGCACCGTGAGGCGTTTGGCACTTGTGCCGTGCAGTTGCGCGATCGTGCGACAGGCGATGCCGTCGCCAATGGCTGTCGCAGCCGTTCACAAAGCGTCAGCGGTCCAAGCCTTGCCGTGGGCTGGAAGAACGCGCAGTGGAACGTCGACCTGGGTCATACCCCGGCGGGTTTCGAAGTCGGCAACTGGTTGGGCGGGGTGGGTTACAGCAGTGACTGGCAGTCCATTGGCTGGACTCTGACCGCGTCGCGTCGCCCGTTGAGCAACTCGGTGGTGTCCTATGCCGGTGCAGTCGATCCGATCACGGGCACCCGTTGGGGCGGCGTCACCAGCAACGGCCTCACCTTGAACCTGAGCCACGATGAAGGCGGTGTCGATGGCGTCTGGGCAAGCCTGGGACAGCATTGGCTGGTGGGCCGCAATGTGGTCGATAACCAGCGCCGCAGTGCAATGGGGGGTTACTACTACCGGCTGGTGGAGCGCGCCAATGAGCGCATGCGCACCGGCCTGACCCTGATGTACTGGAGCTACGACAAGGACCTGAGTGACTACACCCTGGGGCAGGGCGGCTATTACAGCCCTCAACAGTATTATTCGATCGGTGTGCCGTTCAGCTATGCCTGGCGCACGGCCAATTGGTCGGTGCAACTGGACAGTTCGCTGGGCTGGTCATTCTCCAAAAGTGACAGCAGCGACCTGTACCCATTGGACGGGCCGGCTGGCAAGTTCTTCACCGATGCCGCCGCTGCCGGGCTGGACGTGGACAGCTCGACGACTCTGACGTCTGTCGCAAGCAGCAGCGCCGGTGTCAGCGTCGGGCTGCGCGGCTTGCTGGAGCGTCGTCTGTCCGATCATTGGGTGGTGGGTTCCGGTGTGAGCTGGCAGCACAGTGAAGGCTATGCGCCGAGTCGTGCGGTGCTTTATTTGCGTTATACCTTCGACCTCTGGCGTGGCAGCCTGCCCATGCCGCTGGAGCCGGTGACGCCGTATGGCGACATGCGCTGATGCCTGAGCTGCTAGCTATCTATATAGATAGCTATCTATATGCATATCTATCTATACAGATAGCTGGCTGGATAGATAGCAGCCAGCAGCGTCGATGATTTCGTCACCAGAGGCCTATACCAGACGCGGGTCTATGGAAAAATCCAGTTCTCTGGCTGTCCTCACTACCTCTGCAAACGCAGGATGACGAACATTGAGCAGGTAGTTGGATTCGCGCGCGATGATCACGCTGGGCACCGCCAGCGCCAGGCTTTGCCCGGAGGTCAGCCAGGCATCACCGAATGAGGCAGTGGCTGGCGGGGCGGGCTCTTCGCGCCAGTCTGGCGGCAGGGTGTCGGCGCGAGCGTTGAGGACATGTTCTTCAGCGATCTGCAGTTCAAGCATTGCGTAGTGTTGGGCCACGCCCGCATTGCCCAGATGAACCAGCACCTCAAGCAACGCCAGCGATTCGCTGCCGGCGCAATACACGCATGCATTGCCTTTGCTGTTCCAGCGTCCGCCATAAAGTTTGGCACCTTCACCGTCGAACGCCTGAGCGAGCCACTTGCGCTTGACCAGGCGATAGACCGCAATCACGCGACCACGCCGTGTTCAAGCCGGCCGATCAGGTCGAGAACCGCCTGGGCTTCGGCCGAAGTGGCGAGCATTTCCAGCGGCCGCCGATGGCCCAGCCCGTAGACCGGGTTGGCCAGCCAGATACGGGTTGCCGGTGCATCGTCCTCGAACAGATCCAGAGCGGCCTTATAGACCGCTGCCAGGCGAAACAGGCGGTCGCTTTCTTCTGCGTTGAACTGACGAACCTTGAGACGACGTTGCAAGGTGGCCGGGGCGATGCCCAGGTGTTCGGCCAGCGTCGAACGGTTCAGGTCAGTGTATTGCGCCAGACGCTCGAACACTTCGTAAGGCAGCCCGTTGCGCAACGCGGTATAGAGACGTGCGCCGCGAGGAGGAATACCCAGCTGTTGCCAGAAGTCGGGCGGCTGGCTCACGGCGGGATGGTAGTCGCGTATGGGCAAGGACATGACAAACCTTCTCTATCGAATGATTGTTAATAAAACTATCACTTGATAATAGGCCTCTTGGGGCTGAAGCGATAGCGTCTGATACAACTGCGCGGTTTTTTCAGACCTTTCGTCTTGTTGACTGCGCCGATAGACAGGGCTGCTCAGGATATAACCCTATGTTTATCAGTGAGTTATGCAGACAAGTTCGTAAAGCAGTTTCAAATATCGCCACAGGCCACGGAAATCAACGCCTGTAGCGATCTTCAACTCTTTCGGATGACGTAAAAAGTGGTTACGGTGGGACCCTGAGCATGACAGAAACGGACATGAAAACCGTCGTTCTTCACGTTGCTGTCAAAACGGATACGTCATGTTTTCGGGATCGCTGTATGGTGATATCAATATGCTATATGGTGGGCAAATAGTGAACGCTATCAACGTTTGACGGGTGTTTTTCAATCCATCACCTGCCGCTGTCAGTCTGATTTTCTGTAGTGAGATTCTGCGATGTCCACCCTTGCGCTGTTGATATGCGATGACTCCAATATGGCGCGCAAGCAGTTGATGCGTGCGCTGCCCAGCGACTGGGATGTGTCAGTCACCCTAGCGACTCAGGGGCAGGAAGGCCTGGAAGCCATTCGCAGTGGGTTGGGCCAGGTGGTGCTGCTGGACCTGACGATGCCGGTGATGGATGGTTACCAGACGCTGGCCGCAATTCGTGCCGAGAACCTCGACGCCAAGGTCATTGTGGTGTCCGGTGACGTGCAGGACGAAGCCGTACGACGGGTCATGGAACTGGGTGCTCTGGCGTTCCTGAAAAAACCGGCCGACCCGGAAGACCTCAAGCGCACGCTTGAGCGTCTGGGCTTGCTGGGCAAGCCTTCGACGTTGCCCACGTCCGTGTCAGCGCCAGTCGCTCCGGCACTCAACCGCGACGGGGTGATCAGCTTTCAGGATGCGTTTCGCGAGACCGTCAACGTGGCCATGGGCCGCGCAGCAGCGTTGCTGGCCAAGGTGCTCGGGGTGTTCGTGCAACTGCCGGTGCCCAATGTGAACATGCTCGAGGTCGGCGAGCTGCACATGGCGCTGGCCGACGCTCACAGTGATCAGCACCTGACAGCGGTTTGCCAGGGCTACATGGGCGGCGGGATTGCCGGTGAAGCGCTGTTGATCTTCCACGACTCCGAACTCTCCAGCATGTCGAAACTGATGGGCGGCAATTCCCCCGACTGCTCTGACATGGAGATGCTGCTGGACCTGTCCACAATCCTGATCGGGGCCTGCCTGAGCGGTATCGCCGAGCAGATAGACGTGGCCTTCTCCCAAGGGCATCCGCAAGTGCTGGGTGCACAGGGCGGCATTGACGAGCTTATCCGGATCAACAGCCAGCGCTGGAAAAAGACTCTGGCGGTCGAGATCAGCTACAGCGTGGAAGGGCATGATATTCACTTCGATCTGCTGATGCTGTTCACCGAAGACTCGGTCGATCTGCTGACCAAAAAACTCGCCTACCTGATGAGCTGACCCATGAGCAACGCTATCGAAATCAACGAGCTTCATTGGTTGCTGGCCGTCACCCAGAACATTGACGTAGGCATTGTGGTACTGGACCTGAACTATCGGGTCTCGGTGTGGAACACGTTCATGGAGAACCGCTCCGGCGTGGTGCCCTACAACGCGATCGACAAGACATTTTTCGAGCTGTTTCCGGACGTCAATCAGGCGTGGTTCAGCAAGAAGATCGATAACGTCGTAACGCTGGGCACCCCTGCCTTCACGATCTGGGAGCAGCGCCCTTATCTGGTTCGGTTCAAGAGCTATCAGCCCATCACCGGGCAGGAAGAGTTCATGTACCAGAACACCACGCTGTTCCCGCTGCGCTCGACCACGGGTGAGGTCAGTCATGTGTGCCTGGTGATCTACGACGTCACAGACGTGGCCACCAATCGTCATCAGTTGCAGGCGGCCAATGCCGAATTGCAGCAGATCTCCAGCATCGACCGGCTGACCGGGCTGTATAACCGTGGTCACTGGGAGGATGCGCTCAAGATTGAATTCGCCAGGCACACGCGCTACGGCTCCAATGCAGCGCTGGTGATGCTCGACATCGACCATTTCAAGACCGTCAATGACAGCCATGGGCATCAGGTCGGCGACAAGGTGCTGCGTTCGATTGCGGCCCTGGTTCACTCGCGGGTACGCACAGTGGATGTTGCCGGGCGTTACGGCGGGGAAGAGTTCGCGGTGCTGCTGCCCGACACCGACAAGGCTGGGGCGCTGCTCTTCGCCGAGCGTCTGCGCAAGGCCGTGGAGGAGAGCGAGTTTCTTCACGAGAGCCACTCAATCCGCTGCACCATCAGCCTCGGGGTGGCGGACCTGAGTACACCGACCACCGACTACACGTCGCTGATCGAATGGGCGGATCAGGCCATGTACGCGGCGAAGCGAAAAGGGCGCAATCAGGTCTGCGCTCACGAATGAAACACGTCCTGCGGGCTTGATACCGCTCGTGCTAGGATCGCGATTTTTCCGCTGACGCTCAGGGACATCATGCGATCTCAAGCCACCCTCACTGTTTTGCCTGTCGAGCGCCCACTGGTCGGGCGCGTCAGCCCGCCCGGTTCCAAGTCGATCACCAACCGTGCACTGCTGCTGGCAGGCCTGGCCAAAGGCACCAGCCGCCTGACCGGCGCGCTGAAAAGTGACGACACCCGGGTGATGTCCGAAGCGCTGCGTCTGATGGGCGTGCAGGTCGACGAGCCGGACGACAGCACGTTTGTGGTCACCAGTTCCGGCCAGTGGCACGCACCGCAACAAGCGCTGTTTCTGGGCAATGCCGGGACCGCAACCCGTTTTCTGACCGCAGCACTGGCCAACTTCGAAGGCGACTTCGTGGTGGACGGTGACGAGTACATGCGCAAGCGCCCGATCGGTCCGCTGGTCGATGCCCTGCAGCGCATGGGCGTTGAAGTCAGCGCACCCTCCGGCTGCCCACCAGTAGCGATCAAAGGCAAGGGCGGGCTGGCGGCGGGTCGTATCGATATCGACGGCAACCTGTCCAGTCAGTACGTGTCGGCGCTGCTGATGGCCGGTGCCTGCGGCAAGGGGCCTGTCGAGGTTGCCTTGACCGGCAGCGAGATCGGCGCGCGTGGCTATGTCGACCTGACGCTGGCGGCAATGCAGGCCTTTGGCGCCGACGTGCAGACCATGGGTGACGTGGCCTGGCGCGTCTCGGCCACCGGCTACCGTGCCACGGATTTCCATATCGAGCCGGATGCGTCGGCGGCCACTTATCTGTGGGCTGCGCAGGCGTTGACGGGCGGCGAGATCGACCTGGGCGTGGCCAGCGATGCCTTCACTCAACCGGACGCCCTGGCCAGCCAGATCATCGAACGCTTCCCGAACATGCCGGCCGTGATCGATGGCTCGCAAATGCAGGACGCGATTCCGACGCTGGCGGTGCTGGCTGCCTTCAACAATCAGCCGGTGCGCTTTGTCGGCATCGCCAACCTTCGGGTCAAGGAATGCGACCGTATTTCAGCGCTGTCGCAGGGGCTGTGCGCCATTGCGCCGGGGCTGGCGGTCGAAGAAGGTGATGACTTGCTGGTGCACGCCAATCCGGCGCTGGCAGGCACGGCCGTCGACGCGCTGATCGACACTCACGCCGATCACCGCATTGCCATGTGCTTTGCCCTGGCAGGCCTGAAAATCGCCGGTATCCGGATTCTCGATCCCGATTGCGTCGGCAAGACCTACCCAGGCTACTGGGATGCGCTGGCTTCACTGGGTGTGAGCATTCAACGCTGATCCTTGTCGTGTGCGGTAGCCGTTCTGTCAGATCTTGAAGAGCGGCTGCAGCATCCGCGCCAGCAGACCGTGAAAACGCAGCGGGGAATCGCTGGCGGCCAGGCAGATGCAGCCCTGGTCATCGAAGGCGATGGGCTGGTGCTGGACATCGCTGTCCAGGTCAGCAATATCGCCGACTCGATACTCGCCCAGCTCATCGTGATAAGCGCCCTTGAGCACCATGGTCATTTCGCTGCCTTCATGGTTGTGCACCGGCATGCTCATGCCCGCCGCTATTTTCAACAGCATGAGGTTGCCCTGCTCGATGCCTTGGGCCTGCACACGCTGCACGCCCGGAATCAGGGTTTTCCACTTCAGCTCGCTCAGGTACTTGCCAAAATACGGTTGCACGCTCAACGGCAGCAGGTCCGGGTCTTCATTGGCGGCGTACATCGGGTCTGCGCCGATGGCATGAGTGGGCATCGTTTCGTCCAGACGCTCAAGCATGGCGGCCCGGCCTCGCAGCGAAACCACCCTGTTGGCATTCTGCTGTACCAGCACACCGCCGATCTGCTCGGCCTGCCGCAGCCGTGCCCGGCATTGCGGGCAGCGCTCCAGGTGAGCAGCAGTCACCAGCGAGATGACCTGCGATAGCGCGCCCGAGGCATAGCTGATCAAGGTCGCGTCGTCCGGGTGTCGTAATAAGGTACTCATCATGGTGCCTCGATCCGCGAGCGCAGTTTCTGGAACGCCAGGCGCAGACAGGACTTCACGGTGCCCAGCGGCATACCGAGGCGTTCGGATATCTCGCGGTGGCTGAGCGCTTCGAAGTAGGACATGCGCAATACCCTGGCCTGGTCGGCGGGCAGGTTCTGAATGGCGATGGTCAGTTGCTGCTCCTGGCGTTGGCTGTAGTCGAGCGTTCTGTCCAGTGGAGCCTCGAGACGCTCCAATTGTTCCAGCGAATTCTGTACCTGCACCCAACCACGGTCCTTGCGCACGCTGTCGATGTACAGGTTGCGGGCAATCCGGAACAGCCAGGTGCCGAGGCTGGCCTTGCTCGGGTCGAAGGTGTCGGCCTTGTGCCACAGCTTGAGCAGCACTTCCTGCACCAGCTCTTCGGCCTGGCCTTCTGGCACGTTCAGGCCCATCAGATAGCGCAGCAGACGCGGCGCGAAGTGATCGTAAATGCGCATGAAACTGTCGCGGTCCTGTTGGAGGGCCACGGCATTGACTTCATTGATCCAAAGTCGGGTAAGCGTCGGGTCGCTGTTAGGGGGGGACACGTGACAGAAGGTCCTGGGACTGGCAGTGATGCTCATGATCCACCTTCTGATCGTTGTTGTGTGAAATTGGTTCGCAATGCACGGTGGGTTTACGCAATTGTCGACACAATGGATCACCGCGCCCGATGAGAGGCCGATTCGGCAGGCAAACGCAAGGACGGGCTTTGATCGCTTGACCGAGCAGGGTTATTTACTATGATTTATTTTCAATCGAAATAGCCCAAATCAATGCAAAATCAATACATGCCGTGTCTGGCGCAAGCACACCCATACGCTGAATGACCAGGAGCAAAACTCATCATGGCAAACGCCGGGAAAACTCGATCTGTAACGGCCCACGTACCTGAGCAACTGGCCCAGAAGGTCGATGTGATGGCAGAGCGTCTGGAACGCTCGAAAAACTGGATCGTCAAGCAGGCTCTGTCCGCGTGGATAGAGCAGGAAGAAGAACGCAGTCGTCTGACGCGGGAGGCCTTGGCTGATGTTGATGCTGCCCGTGTCATTGACCATCAGACCGTCCAGGCCTGGGCTGAGAGTCTGAGCACAGAGACCCCGTTACCGGCGCTGCGCTGATGGAATTGAAGTGGACAAGCAAAGCCATTTCCAACCTTACCCGCCTGTATGAATTCCTGGCGGCAGTGAATCAGCCTGCCGCCGCGCGAACTGTGCAACAACTCACTGCCGCACCGTCCATACTGTTAAGCAACCCTCGCATTGGCGAACGTCTTGAAGAGTTTGATCCACGAGATGTGCGCCGTATTCAGATCGGTCATTACGAAATGCGTTATGAGATTGCCGATTCCACGGTTTATCTGCTGCGCCTGTGGCATACCCGTGAGGATCGTTAGCGCACACGTCGCCTTGTGCGCTACAGCGCCCGATACCGCAGGCTGAAACTCAACGTTGTTGACGCTCCACGCTGCAGCAGCTCAAGCCCGGGGTGGCCCGGCAGATGGTGGGCATTGACCGGGTGGCTGACGGGTTCGAAGCAGAAGAAATCCAGCCCTGGCGGGCAGAACACCAGAAAGTATTCGCTGCCTGTGGCCTGGCAGAGCAGCTCGTAACCCAGGTCCGGCTGCTGGATGACACTGTGGCCGTCCCATTCGGTAAAGCTGTTGTCCAGCCGGGTATCGGGCAGGGCATTGCCCTGCGAAAAATCCCATTCGTCAGGCAGGTCCTGCAGTCGAGTGGGCAAGCCTGTTTCGTCGGTCAGCCAGACTTTTGCGGCCCTGGCCTGCAAGCGGGTATGCGCGGTGCGTGGCAGGTAAGGGTGCAGGCCCAGCCCGTGCCAGGCCGCACGCTCATCCAGGTGCGTGGTGCTCAGCTCGATGCCCAGCGTGCCGTCGTTCAAGGTGTAGCGCAGCTGGGCGCGATAGGCGAACGGTGTCTGGCTGTCGAGTTGCAGGCAGAGCTGCGTGTGCGTGTGCTCGACAACTGTCCACGGTTGTTGCCATGCGCTGCCATGGATCGGCAGCGCGTCATTGGCGCTGTTGGCCGTCAGCGCGAGCCAGCCGTCCGGCGTGTCGAAGCCGCCATTGCCGATCCGGTTCGACCAGGGCGCCAGCGGGTAACAGGCCAGTCGCCTCGGCGTCCCTGCCGCCAGTGCTTCGTCATTGCTGGGACGCAGCAGCGGCTGGCCAGTCTGCACGACCGTCCAGTTGACGATACTGGCGCCGGTACCGGGGGCGACTGTCAGGCGGGTCAAACCATCTTCAAGGGTCAGCACGTTTGCAAGCATGGGGCAGGACCTTTTCTGAGTGCTGCGAGGTGGAAGAGGGCGCCGGTGGCACCGCGCGGCGCCAGGTCAGCAGGACAATGCCACTGACCACAATCAACCCGCCGATGACCTGACCACTGCTGAGCAGCTGGTCCAGGATCAGCCAGCCGAACAGCAGGCTCGCCACCGGCTCGATGTTCATCACCGGCGCGTTGCGGGCGATGTCCAGACGCGCCATGCAGATGAACAGTAGCGAAAAACCGACGCCGTACAGCAGCACCAGGCTGGCCAGCGCGGTCCAGCCGATGCGACTGGCCGGCAGATCAACGCCGCCGGGCAACAGGCCGCTGACGCCGGCCACTGCGGCAGCAATGAAAACCACGACCATGGTCAGCATGCTGCGCACGGTGCCACGCATGCCAGACAGCTTGTTGTCGGTGATCCACAGCGCAAAGGCGAACACCACCGCTGCGGTAAAGGCATATGCGATGCCTTCCAGCCACTGCGGCTCGCTGCTGCCGGGGTTCGACAGGCGATGCGGCACGTCCAGCGCGAGTACCAGACCGAACAGAATCAGTCCCATCAGGGACGCGGCGCGTTTTGTCGGTGCGGCACCGCCCAGCGCCCAGGTCAGCAACGCCAGCAGGATGGGCGAGACATTGACCACCAGCAGCGCCAGCGCCACCGGAATACGCGCCACGGCCGAATAAATGCAGAAGCTCTGGGTCGCGATCAGCAGCCCCAGCAGCAATTGCCAGCGCCAGGTGCTGGCCGGCAGGTTGAGTTTTTCGCGTTGCCACAGCACCAGGCTGACCAGCACCAACAGGGTGACGCCGGAACGGCAGAGAATGGCCAGCAGCAGGCCGGTGTCATGGTCAAAGGCAATTCGCGCAGCAATGTGGTTGCCAGCGAACGAGCAGGCCAGCAGCGCCAGGATCAGTACGGCGATGTGGCGGGGAAACAGGGCAGGGGCGGACATGCGAAACCAGCCTCCTTGGCTGGAAAACGAAGAGGGCGTGCCGAGGCCCTTGCAGCGCAGATGACTGCGCTGCAAGGGGTCGACAGCAGAGTATTGCTTAAAGCACGACGCTTGGTAGCCACAGCGAGATGGCTGGAATGTAAGTGACGAGCATCAGTACCGCGAACAGTGCAACGTAGAACGGCAACAGCGCTTTTACGGTGGCTTCGATGGTGACCTTGCCGACCGCAGCACCGACGAACAGTACTGCACCCACCGGCGGCGTGATGAGGCCGATCCCCAGGTTGACCAGCATGATCATGCCGAAGTGCACCGGGTCGACACCCACACCTGCCACGACCGGCAGCAGGATCGGGGTCAGAATCAGGATCAGCGGCGCCATGTCCATCACGGTACCCAGCAGCAGCAACATGACGTTGATGCACATCAGGATCACGTAACGGTTGTCCGACAGGGTCAGAAACGCGGTGGTGATCTTCATCGGGATTTCCATCAGCGTCAGGATGTAACCGAAGCTGGCGGCAAAACCGATCAGGATCATCACGATGGAAATGGTGCGGGCTGCCCGGTGCATCAGCTTGGGCAGGTCGCGCCATTTGTAGTCGCGGTAGATGAACATGGTGACGAAGAACGACCAGACCACGGCGATGGCCGCCGACTCGGTCGCAGTGAAAATACCCGACAGAATACCGCCGAGGATGATCACCATGGCCATCAGGCCCCAGAGTGCTTCAGCAGCGATCTTGAGCGCCTGACGCAGCGGAATGACTTCGCCCTTGGGGTAGTTGCGTTTGCGCGCAAAGATCATGCACAGGCCCATCATCACGGCACTGAGCAACAGGCCGGGACCAATGCCCGCCATGAACAGCGATGCGATGGAAACCGTGCCGCCAGCGGCCAGCGAGTAGAGCACCGAGTTGTGGCTTGGCGGGGTCAGCAGCGCCTGCACCGAGCCGCTGACGGTCACTGCCGTGGAGTATTCACGCGGGTAGCCCGCGCGTTCCATTTCCGGGATCAGAACCGAGCCCACCGACGCGGTATCGGCCACGGATGAACCGGAAATCGCGCCAAAAAAGGTCGACGCGACGATGTTCACCAGCGACAGGCCGCCGCGTACGAAGCCGACCAGTACGGCCGCGAACGCTACCAGCCGTCGTGACATGCCGCCTTCGGCCATGATCGCCCCGGCGAGGACGAAAAACGGAATCGCCAGCAACGAAAACTTGTTAACGCCGCCTGCGATCTGAATCATCAGTGCGTCGGCGGGAATATCAATCCACCAGGCACCGACCAGCGCCGACAGACCCAGTGCGTAAGCGACCGGCATGCCGATGAGGATCAGTGCGATAAAGCTGCCCAGCAGTACTAATGCGTCCATTTATGCGGCACCTTCGCTTTCTTCTATAACGTCGAACCGCATCACGGCACGTTGGCTCTGGTCACCCAGAAACAGCCTTTCGAGCACGAATATCAGGGTCACCACGCCGCCAATCGGAATCGGCAGGTAAGAGATGCCCACGCGCAGGAACGGCAATTCGCCAATGAACTGATTCCAGGTGGTGGCGCAGAGCTTGAAGCCCTTGAAGATCATGAACAGAGCGACGGTCGCCATCAGGATCTGCACGGCCAGCGCGGCCAGCTTGCGTGCCTGAAGAGGCAGGCGGTCGACGGCCATGGACACCGCCATGTGCGCGCCGGCACGGTAACTGGCGGCCGCGCCGAAGAAGGTAAAAACCACCATCAACAGAATGGCGGTGGGTTCCGGCCAGCTGGAACCGCTGCCCAGAACATAACGGGCAAAGATGCCCCAGGGAATGATCAGGGTCATGATCAGAATCGACAGACCCGCGATCCCGACACAGACGCGATAAAGCGTGTCGTTGATGCGCAATAGCGTATTTTTCATGGAGGCTCACCACAGCGGCGGCGAACGAGCATGCGCTCGCCCCCGCGGCGTTATCGGACAGTCTTATTGGGCTGCTTGAGTTTTTGCCGTCAGCGCTGGATCGGTCTGAACCGCTTCGATGCGGGTGATCAGATCCTTGTAAGGCGCGCCGTACTTGTCACGCACCTTTTGAGTGGCGTCATAGAAGGCTTTTTTCTGCTCAGGCGTGAGGGTGATGAATTCCACACCGGCAGCCTTGAGCTTGGCCTCGGCCTCGGCGGACGATTTGTCCCACAGAACACGCTCTTCCATCTGCGCTTCACGCGCCAGTTTTTTCACCAGAGCCTGTTGCTCGGGTTTGAGCTTTTCCCAGGTACTTTTTGCCATCACCACCGGCTCCGGCAGGATCAGGTGTTCGGTCACGGTGTAGAACTTGGCGTTCTGGTAGTGGTTGTGCTGATAGTAGGTCGGCGGGTTGTTTTCTGCGCCGTCGATCACGCCGGTCTGCAGAGCGCTGAAGATTTCGCCGGTGGCCATGGCGATGCCGTTGCCGCCCATGTCGTTGATGGTGTCGATGAACACCGGGTTGCCCTGAACGCGGATCTTCATGCCTTTGAGGTCAGCAATGCTGCGCACGGGCTTCTTGGTGTACAGGTTGCGGGTACCACCATCCATCCAGGCCAGCGCGACCATGTTGAAGTTGGAGTTGGTGATCTTGTCGAGCATCTCCTGGCCAATTTCGCCGTCGATGACTGTGCGCATGTGTGCCTGATCGCGGAACACGAATGGCAGGTTGAACGCGTTGACGTCCGGTACCACCGGGCCGACGATGCCGAGGCTGACGCGGGTCATCTGTACAGCGCCGCTCTGGACCTGCTCGACGACTTCTTTCTCGGAACCGAGCACGCCGCCTGCGTACATCTTGAAGCTGATCTCGCCCTTGCTCTGCTCTTCGAGTTTTTTGCCCATGTTCTGTTCGGCCACGACCGGCGCGTAGCCCGCAGGGTGAACTTCGGCGAACTTGATCTTGACCTCTGCCTGGGCGATGCCCGACACGCAGAAGGCGAATGGAAGTGCAGCGATGAGAAGTGTGCGTTTGAAATCCATGGATGTCTCCGATTTTGTTTTTTTTGGTCGGTGCTATGGGGTTTCAGTGTTGCGGTCAGTGCTGTGTCAGTGTTGAAACAAGGGCTCCTCCAGGCCCTGGACGCCAGGCCGCAGAGCGAACACACCACCGGCGAGTGGTTGATCGCTGAGGTCGCCACCGGGACGAATGGACGTCACGAACAAGGTGTCCAGATTCGGCCCGCCAAAGGCACACATGGCGGGTTTTTTCACCGGCACGACCAGCGAACGGTCGAGCTTGCCCTGAGGGGTGAAGCGGTGGATCAGTCCGGCGTCGTTGCCGCAGATCCAGTAGCAGCCATCAACATCGATGGCGGCACCATCGGGACGCCCCAGATGGTGATTCATGTCCACGAACAGGCGGCGATTGCTCGGCGTGCCGCTGTCTGTGTCGTAATCGAAAGCCCAGATTTTCTGCACGTCGGGGTGCGAATCGGACAAGTACATGATCGTGCCGTCCGGGCTGAACGCCAGGCCGTTGGGCACGATGAAATCGGTGAGTTGCGGGTCGAGTGTCTGCTGGCCGGCGCTGTAGCGATACATCGCGCCCACCACGGCACCGGCAGCCATGTCCATCAGCATGGTGCCTGCCCAGAAACGTCCCTGCCGGTCGCATCGACCGTCGTTGAAGCGCATGCCCGGCTGAGCATGGCTGACGTCGACCAGAGACTCGCTGTTCAGGCTGTCTTGATGGGCATCGGGCTGCAGACGAAACAGTCCGCTTTCCATGCCTGCGATCCAGCCCCCCGTGCCGTCGGCTGCAATACAGGCCAGCATCTGCGGCGCTTTCCAGCTGCGCGTGCTTTGATCACTGGCAAGCCAGCGGTGCAGACGGCCCGCCGGGATGTCCACCCAGTACAGTGCCTGCTCGCGTACGCTCCAGACCGGGCTTTCGCCCGTGGCGTTCTGTGCATCCAGAATCAATTCGGCATCCATGACGGTATGTGTCTCCAGGGATCGGCCAGGGGTTAACGGGTTTATTCGTCGCCGAAAGGGCCTGAGGCCACAAAGGCACCGCCCTGATAGACCATCGCCGGATCGTTGGCAGGAGGCATCGGTTGGTCTTCGACCTTGGCGCGGAACACTTCCGAGCTGTCTTTGGGGCTGTAACCCAGATCGCTGGCCAGACGGTTGTCCCACCACACGGTCTTGTTGTCAGACACGCCGTACACCACGGTATAGCCTACGTTTGGCGTGTACAGAGCGCGCTCGATCAACTGAGTCAGGTCATCGAAACTGAGCCAGGTGCTCATCATTCGACGGTTCTGCGGTTCAGGGAACGACGACCCGATACGGATGCTGACGGTTTCGATGCCGTAGCGATCGAAGTAAAAACTGGCCATGTCTTCGCCATAGGACTTGGACAGGCCGTAATAGCTGTCCGGACGACGCGGTGAGTGTGCGTCGATGGTTTCGTCCTGGGTGTAGAACCCGATCACATGGTTGGAGCTGGCGAAGATCACGCGCTTCACGCCATGACGACGCGCAGCTTCGTAGATATGGAACACGCCACAGATATTGGCGCCGAGGATTTCTTCGAATGGGCGCTCGACCGACACTCCGCCGAAATGGAGGATGGCGTCCACACCGTCGACCAGTGCGTGCACGGCGTTTTTATCGGCCAGATCACAGACCTGCACTTCTTCGTGGCTGTCGGCCGCCGGGTCCATGTCGGCAATATCGGAAAGACGAATGATGTTTGCGTAAGGGCGCAATTTCTCGCGCAGTACCTTGCCCAGGCCACCTGCCGCACCTGTCAGCAGGAGGCGATTGAAGGGATTTTGGGTGGTGTGAGCCGATGCCATGAGGAATGTTCCTGATTGTTATTTTTTGTCATCTGTTGTCGTATGACTTACCGGATTATCGGCACCCCATACGCTGATTGTCAACGCGGCCAAAGTATAAAATTCGCCTTGCGACGAACCGTTGGCTGGATCGTTGCGCAGGCCCTGGCTCGCGGTTTGGCGAACCAGGGCCGGGTGCGTCAGAGCAACGACAACGGGTAGCTGATGAAGATGCGGTTCTCGTCAAATTCGTTGGTGCTGAAGTCGCGACGTATGCTGGAGTTGCGCCATTTGACGTTCAGGCTTTTGAACGTACCGCTTTGTACGGTATAGGCCAGTTCCGATTCGCGGCCCCATTCCTTGCCGTCGGTGATGTTGCCGGTGTGTACGTTATCGCCGCTGATGTAGCGGTTCATCAACGTCAGACCCGGCACCCCGAGTGCGGCAAAGTTATAGTCGTGACGCAACTGCCAGGACTTCTCCTTGGCGTTGTCATAACTGGCGTTGTAACTGTCGTTGGCCAGGGTCCCGCCGCTGGTGCCGTTGACGCGCATCCAGGCCGTGTCGCCGCTGAGTTTCTGCAGGCCGACGTAGAACGTGCTGCCGCCGTATTTGGCCGACAGCAAGGCGAAGGCGGTCTTGTTGTCCAGGTCGCCGGCCAGCTTGTTGCCGTCTTCCTTGCCGATGAAATAGCCCAGGTTGGCGCCCAGGGTCCAGTCGCCGATCGGCTGGCTGTGCAGGAGGTTGAAAAACTGCTGTTGGTAGATGTCCTGCAGCTCCGAGTACCAGACGCCGACTTGGGTGCGCTTGTCATTGAAGACGTATTCGCCACCGCCGAAGTTGAAACGATCAGAGGTAAACGCGCCCCGGCCGTTCATCGACATGTCTTCCATGCTGGCGTCGTTACGCGGGCTGTTGCCGCGGAACTGGCCGCCGTAGAGCGTCAGGCCGTCGATTTCCTTGGACGTCACCTGCCCGCCGCGGAAGGTTTGCGGCAGCGAACGGCCGTCATCGGAACGCAGGATCGGCAGCACCGGCATCCACTCGCCCACTTTCAGTTCAGTCTTGGAAAACCGTGCCTTGCCCGCTACGCCCAGACGCCCGAAGTCATCGGCTGGACGCCCGTCGCTGTGGATCGGCAGCAACTGCGTGCCGCCGGTACCGCGACCACCATCGAGTTTGACCGAGTACAGCCCCAGTACATCGACCCCGAAACCCACCACGCCCTGAGTGAACCCGGACTTGGCGTCGAGAATGAAGCTTTGTGTCCACTCTTCGGCCTTGCTTTGTGGCGCCGCGCTGCTGGGGTAAGCCGGGTTGGTGAAGTTACGGTTGAAGTACGCATTACGCAGGGTAAGCGTGGCTTTGGTGTCGTCCACGAAACCCTCGGCCATGCCGAGCATCGGGAACAGCAGCGTCAGGCTGCCAACGCCCAACAGTACGCGTGAACGGGTGGTGTGAGATGTCATTATTGTTGTGCTCCCTTTTTAACGAAACTGTCCTCTTTTCTGGCTCTGCACCGCTTGCAGCCGACTACTTCGAGGATTATGTGATGCCCGTTGCCGGGCATGGCCTCGGCCGAAAGACGGCCGAGTACCGCTCGCCGAACTTCAGCGAAATTTATAAAACAGGAAGGGTGTCAGGTACTGCGAACGGACAAACCATGAGGCACCAGCCACAGCCGGCGACGTTTCGATAATGGGTAGAGCAGACGTGCAGACGCGAGTCTTCATGTGAACAGGCCCCGATGTTGTTTTTATTGTTGGCGTCATAGGTTGTCGTACAACTTCGCGGATTATTTACAGGCTGCACAGGGTTTGTCAACGCACCATTAGTCGAGACTTTTGCCACTTCAACGCGCTCGCCAGCTCTGGAAATGGCCGCAGGGCAATGGGAATGAACGCTGCAGGCTGGCTCACAGTCCACCAGACACCCCATTCCTTTTTTTGGAGCGTGTTAAATGAATCGTTTCACCCAGAAAGTCGTTGTGGTCACAGGCGCCGGTTCCGGGATTGGCGAAGCCACTGCCATTCGCTTTGCTGAAGAAGGTGCTCAGGTCGTGCTGGTCGGCCGCAATCACGACAAGCTTGCCAGGGTGGCCGAAAAACTGGCGGGCGAAGGGCATTTCACAAGGGCTACCGACGTGGCGGACTTGCACGACGTCGAGGAGCTTTTCAAAGAGGTGGCTGCTCGTTTCGGCCGTCTGGACGTGCTGGTCAACAACGCAGGCATCGTCAAGTCCGGCAAGATTACCGAATCTTCCGTCGACGACTGGAGAGCGCTGATGTCGGTGGACCTGGACGGCGTGTTCTATTGCACCCGCACCGCCATGCCCGCGCTGATCGCCAGCAAGGGCAGCATCATCAACGTGTCGTCGGTGTCCGGCCTGGGCGGTGACTGGGGCATGAGTTTCTACAATGCGGCCAAGGGCGCGATCACCAATTTCACCCGTGCGCTGGCCATGGACCACGGTGCGGACGGGGTGCGCGTGAATGCGGTCTGCCCGTCGTTGACGCGCAGCGAGTTGACGCAGGACATGTTCGACGATGAAGGATTGATGGCCAAATTCAAGGAGCGCATTGCGCTGGGCCGTCATGCCGAACCCGAAGACGTTGGCGATGTGATCGCCTTTCTGGCCAGCGACGACGCGCGGTTTATCACCGGGGTCAACTTGCCGGTAGATGGTGGTCTGTCGGCTTCCAATGGTCAGCCTCCCCAGGCCTGACAGCGCCCCATGGCTTGGATCGAGAGGCCAGGCTGAGCGTTTGTACAGTTGTCGAAAAAACGCTGAATGCCGTTGTGTGGTTCGCACGTGAAGCACACAACGGCGCAGGCGTAACGCAGCTGAAACAGTATTGACCGCTCATCGTCAGACAGGGCCTGCCGCTTGAAGGGGTGCCACACTGTTGGGCGATGGCACCCTGCGTACTGATGCGCGAACAGCCTGATTCCCGCCGGTTTCCTGCAGTCTTCAGGGACTGATACCGCCTTGCCCCTTTTGTTTGGATCGACCGCTGCGAGCCTGGCTCACGGGCGGTAGCCATGCCTGAAAACCCCTCCAGTACGCACACGCATCCGCAATCGATACTGCTCAGTAGTCCAGCGCGTCTGTGCCGTGCTCAGCGCTGCCCCGTTGAAACCATTGCCCTCTGATACCCCCACTCTCTCGATACGCTGGAGGCGACATGTTGAGCGCTCATCTTGCGCCGGCTGCCGGTCCCCTGGGCCTGCTGCGCAGCCTGTGGCATCACCGACAACTGATTGCCACTCTGACCCGACGTGAAGTCATCGGCCGTTACCGTGGCTCGGTGATGGGCATTGCCTGGTCCTTTTTCAATCCGGTGCTGATGCTTGCGGTGTACACCTTTGTGTTTTCTGAAGTGTTCCAGGCCCGCTGGACGGGGCTGGACGCCAGCAAGGGCAGCTTCGCCATTCTGCTGTTCGTGGGCCTGATCGTGCATGGGCTGTTTGCCGAGTGCGCGAACCGGTCGCCCTCCTTGATCATGGCCCACAGCAATTACGTGAAGAAGGTGGTGTTCCCTCTTGAAGTGCTGCCCGTGGTGACGCTGGGATCGGCCATTTTCCATGCGGGCGTGAGCCTGATCGTGCTGCTGCTGGCGCAGCTTTTCCTGATGCAGACCCTGTACTGGACTGCACTTTCATTTCCACTGGTGTTGCTGCCACTGGGGATTGGCACGCTGGGTTTCAGCTGGCTGCTGGCGGCGCTGGGTGTCTACTTGCGCGACGTTGGGCAGGTCATAGGCGTGCTGACCACTGTGCTGCTGTTTCTCTCGCCAGTGCTTTACCCGGTCGCAGCCTTGCCTGCGGCGTATCAACCCTGGCTCACGCTCAACCCACTGACCTACCTCATCGAAGAAAGCCGCAATGTGCTGTTGTTCGGGCTCTGGCCTGATTGGTCCAGCCTGATGCTGGCCCTGCTGATTGCCGTGCTGATCGCTGCTGCGGGCTTCGCGTTCTTTCAGAAAGCGCGCCGGGGGTTTGCCGATGTCCTCTGACGAAATAGCCATCAGCGTGCGCGACATCTCCAAAAGCTACTACCGCTACGAGCGGCCCGTGGACCGCCTTCTGCATTCGCTGATGCCCAGGCTGCAGCGCCGCATGGGCTTGCCGGTCAAACGCTACGGCGATGAATTTCAGGCGCTGAGCCACATTGATTTCGAGGTTCGGCGCGGCGAAACCGTCGGCATTGTCGGGCGTAACGGTTCAGGCAAATCAACGTTACTGCAGATTATCTGCGGCACTCTGCGAGCCTCGTCCGGGTCGGTGCATACCCAGGGCCGTGTTGCCGCTCTGCTGGAGCTTGGGTCCGGTTTCAACCCCGAGTTCACCGGCCGCGAGAACGTCTACCTGAATGCATCGGTGCTGGGGTTGAGCCGTGAAGAAATCGACCAGCGCTTCAGCGCCATTGCCGTTTTTGCCGATATCGGCGACTTCATCGAGCAGCCGGTCAAGGCCTACTCCAGCGGCATGGTAGTGCGTCTGGCGTTTGCGGTTCAGGCGCAAGTCGATCCGCAGATTCTGATCGTTGACGAAGCGCTGTCAGTGGGCGATGCGAAGTTTCAGGCCAAGTGCTTCGAGCGCTTGCGACAACTGAAGCAGAACGGTACGAGCATCCTGCTGGTCACCCATGCCAGTGAGCAGGTCGTGACGCATTGCAATCGGGCCATTCTGCTGGACAACGGCCGTGTGGAAATGGCGGGCGCTCCTCGTGTGGTGATCAACCGATACCTGGACCTTCTGTTCGGTCGCGAGCGTCATGCCACGACAGCAACAGCCTCATCGGGGCTCCCGCGTGATCCGGCGGCAGCCCAGCGCAGCGCGTCGAGCCAGGGGCCGGTGCTGAGCTTCGATCAAGACGCCTTTGATTCACGTCCAGGCTACAACCCGCATGAATACCGCTGGGGCGATGGCGCAGCCAGCCTGATGGACTTTCACCTCGCAGTCCAGGGTCACGCATACCCGAACAGCGTCGAATCCGGGGCTGAGTTGCAGCTCTACGTCGCCGTGTGTTTCAACCGGCCGGTCAGCCATCCGGTGCTGGGTTTCACGATCAAGACCAAGGAAGGCGTCACGGTGTATGGCAGTAATTCCGGCCTGCTCGACAGCGACATCAGCCGCAGCTTCTATGAAGCGGGAGCGCAGCTTCGGGCATGTCTGCGCCTGAACAACCGGCTGGCGAGCGGCGATTATTTCATCTCGTTGGGCATCGCTTCCCGTGAAGGTGAAGACATCGTTCCCCATGATCGGCGCTACGACGCCATTCATTTGGTGGTCGCCCCGACTCCTCTGTTGTTCGGGCTGGTCGACCTGACCCTCACTATGGATTTTGATCAGGTACCTGCCCATGATCCTTCTTGAACAAAGCGGCTATCGGCTGGACCGGCGTACCGGCGTGTGGGCGCGTCCAGGCTACGAAGGGCTGTCTTACAACGATGGCGATGAAAGCGAGGCGCGCATCGCCAGGATTCTGCGTGAAGCCTCTGACCTTAGCGTGTTGTCGCCCGAGCTCACGCAACACTGCACCGATTGGGTGTCGCTCTATCACCTGGGGCGAGCCAGGGGCAATATCCTGCGGCCTTTCACACATTGCCTGTCTGGTGATGTGCTGGAAATCGGCGCCGGTTGCGGCGCGATCAGCCGCTGTCTGGGCGAGGCCGGCGCCCGAGTGATCAGCCTTGAAGGCAGTGTGCGGCGCGCCAGAATCGCGGCCAGCCGCACGCGCGATCTGGACAACGTCACGGTCATCGCCGAGCGCTTCGAGCAGTTCCAGTCGCCGCAGCGCTTTGACGTCATCACCCTGATTGGCGTGCTCGAATACGCCGGCCTGTTCAACGAGGGTGACGATCCGGCGCTGAACATGCTGACCCGGGTCCGCGAGTTACTGAACCCTGAAGGCGTGCTGTTGCTGGCCATCGAAAATCAGCTGGGTCTGAAATATTTTGCCGGCGCCCCGGAAGATCATCTGGGCACGCCGATGTCCGGCATTGAAGACCGGTACCTCATCAACGGCCCCCAGACCTTCGGGCGTCAGCGGCTGAACCGTTTGCTTGAGCAGGCCGGTTTCAGTCGTTCGGAGTTTTTGTGTCCGGCACCGGATTACAAACTGGCGAACGCGATCGTCACTCAGCGCGGCTTCGAACACCCCGATTTCGATGCCGCCGCGCTGCTGTGGCAGAACGTGCGCAGGGATCCGCAACTGCCCATCGATACATTGTTCAACCTTGAGCGCGCCTGGCCGGTGGTACTCGAGAATGGTCTCGGCATGGAGCTGGCCAATTCCTTTCTGGTCGCCGCCTCTTGCTCGCTGACACCACTGTCGATGCCGAACCTTCTGGCCAGTCATTACAACGTCAGCCGAAACCCCGGCTACTGCAAGCAGACTCTGTTCCTCGAAACGCCAGACGGTATCGAAGTCATCAATCAGCCCCTGAGTAGCGAGGCGTCGCAACACCCTGATTTCCGTCATGTGCTGTCGCCTGTCGATCCTTATCGGCACGGCAGGGTTCTCAGCCAGGCGTTTCTGGAGATTGCCAACACGCCGGAATGGACCCTCGTCCAGTTCGGTGTCTTCGTGCGTCGCCACCTTGCGGCCCTCCGGACGCTATTGGCCGAGCACGGTCAGCCCATGGTTCTGGAGCGCCTTGATGAGCAATTGCCGGGTCTGTTTGCCGATGCCGTGCCCCACAATATTCTGCTCGACGGCGAGGGTCGTCCAGCATTGATAGACAGCGAGTGGGTGTTCCCCAAGGGTATTGAGCTGGGGCATTTACTGGTTCGCTCGTTGCTCTTGCTGATCGCCACGGCCACACCGTTCTGTCCCGGTGTAACGCCCTTTTCCCGTCGACGATTCATCACTCAGACGCTGTTGCATGCCGGTCTTGAAATGGCCGCAGATGAGCTGGATAGATTTATCGAAAAGGAAGCTCAGTTTCAGTCCGTCGTCACGGGTGTCGAGGCTGCGCATTTTCTGCAATGGGAGCCGGATCAGATCATCAACCCGCGAGACTTGCCTGTCAGCACAGGCGTCAAGGCCAAGCTGTATTGCAGCGACGAAGCGGGTCACTTCGACGAGCAAGAAGCGCTGAGCCACGAGGTGTTGCCCGGTCATCAGCAGTTGCGATTCCCGTTAGACGCGCTTGAAAGCCCGACCCGGTTGCTCAGGCTGGACCCGGTCGATCAGCGCAAGACGTTTTCCCTGGACAACGTGCGCATCGTCAACGGCGATGAGCTGATATGGGCATGGGACGGTCGGATCGACGCATTGTTCGCGCTGTCGGGCCTCCAGGAAGTCGAAAGGATCGGCACCTGCGTGCTGTTCATCAGTCTGGACGATGACCCTTGTCTGCAGTTGCCTGTCGACCTGTCGCAACGCGATGACGTTCAGGACCTGGCGGTGATGCTGGATCTGACCCTGTACACCGATGAGGTCATGGCCCGCAAAATCAGCCAGAGTCTTGAGTCCGGTCGCCAGTATGAAACGGTGCTGCACAGCGTTGTCGGGCCAATGACCGAGCAATTGCAGACCCTGACGCAACAGGTCAGTGGGCTGGATCACACTGCGCAGTTGATCGAACAGCGTGTGGCCAGCAGCGAAGCGGGTCTTCTGGACGCGATCAAACATCTGCTTCAGGAAAGCGGTGACGATCGCAATGAGCACGAGGCGCTGGTCGCCCACCTGCAAACCGCGCTGCTCGATATGCGGATTGAAAAAGACACCCACATCCACCAGTTGAACCTGCAGATTCAGGCGCTGGAAGGTTCCTGCAGCCGCCGGTTGGCAGCACCGGTGAGGTATTCAATCCTCAAGACGCGCCGCCTGGTGCACGCCTCAAGGCGCTTGCCGGCGTTGATTCGTCGCGGCGGCGGGCTCAAGGCAACCACGCGGCGTGCCGCCATGGTGCTGCGCGAACAAGGCTTTCGCGGGTTGATGGACCGGGTGCTCTGGTTCAATGCCGGACAGGCGCCAACCAGCGTGCAAGCCGCTGCTGCAACTGATGTTCAGCCGTTTGATCGGCATGACTACAGTGCCTGGATCGCGCGCTACGACACCCTTGATGACGGTCAACGCATGGCAATGCTTGAAGACGTAGGTACCTGGGAAAAGACACCCTTGATTTCGGTAATCATGCCGGTCTTCGATCCTCCGCTGGAGCTGCTGCGCGAAGCCATCGACAGCGTAGTCCGGCAGGTGTACCCACACTGGGAACTGTGCATTGCTGACGACGCTTCCCGTAACCCCGCCGTGCGCGAATTACTGAACCGGGCACAGCGTCAGCACGCGCAGATAAAGATCGTGCTGCGCGACGACAATGGCCATATTTCAGTCGCCAGCAATAGTGCACTGGACCTGGCGACAGGCAGTTACGTTGCCCTGATGGATCACGACGACCTGCTGCCTGAGCACGCCCTGTACTGGATGGCTCAGGCGATCGTCAGGCACCCGCATGCCGGGCTGATTTATTCGGATGAAGACAAGGTCGACGAACAGGGGCGGCGCAGCGCTCCGTATTTCAAGCCCGACTGGAACGCGTTTCTGTTTCGCTCGCAGAATATGGTTTCTCACTTTGGGGTTTATCAGCGCGACCTGGTCGAGCGTGTTGGGCGCTTCCGCAAGGGGTACGAAGGTTCGCAGGATTACGATCTGGCGTTGCGTTGCATCGAACAGCTGAGCCCCTCGCACATCATCCATGTCCCGCGAGTGCTCTACCACTGGCGTATTCATGCCGGCAGCACCGCCGTGGCACCCCAGGAAAAACCATACGCCGTCAATGCCGCCGTCAGGGCTCTGGACGATCATCTGCAGCGCACCGGATGCCAGGCCAGCACCGAACTGTTGCCGTTCGGCATGTACCGTGTGCATTACGCGTTACCCAAAGAAAAGCCGTTGGTGAGCCTGATCATCCCGACACGCAACGCAGGCTCGTTGCTCAAACAGTGCATCGACAGCATCCGGCGCCTTACCACCTACCCGAATTACGAAATCATCGTGATCGATAACGGTTCGGACGAGGCTGAATCACTGGGGTACTTTGCGCAGATTGGTCAGCAGCCGGATATCACCGTGCTCCGGGATGACGGTCCGTTCAACTATTCGGCCTTGAACAACCGGGCCGTCAGCCGGGCACGTGGTCAGTTGGTGGGGCTGATCAATAACGACATCGAAGTCATTTCCCCAGACTGGCTGGAGGAAATGGTCGCCTTGGCCCTGCAGCCCGGCGTTGGTGCCGTTGGTGCACGGTTGTGGTTTGCAGATGACCGGCTGCAACACGGAGGCGTTATTCTGGGCGTGGGCGGCATTGCCAACCATGCGCACAAGTTTCTGCCAAGAGGCGAATATGGTTATTTTGGGCGTGCGGTACTGACTCAGGAGTTCTCTGCCGTCACTGCAGCCTGTCTGGTCATTCGCAGGTCCGTGTTTGAGCAGGTCGGTGGTCTTGATGAAATGCACCTCAAGGTTGCGTTCAACGATGTGGATTTCTGTTTGCGTGTCCGTGAGGCGGGGTACGTCAACGTCTGGACGCCTTATGCAGAGTTGTATCACCACGAATCGGCCACGCGCGGCCTTGAGGATTCACCGCAAAAGCAGGCACGCTTCAACAGCGAAGTGGCTTATATGGCCCACCGCTGGCCATTGATCAAACGCGACTGTGCCTACAACCCCAATCTGACTCTCGATCATGAGGACTTCAGTCTGGCCTGGCCACCACGCTTCGATGAATAGACGGGTCAGGGCGCAGCGTTGACCTTGAACCATGACCAGCCTTTTTCGCTGCGCTCCAGTGAAAGAGTCGAGTTTTGCTTCAAAAGCAGGCTTTCGCCAGCGGGCGCGACAAGCCATCTCGCGCTCGTTGTATTGAAGTCCTGACGCTGCGGGTTGACGAACACTTTGACCACATCCGGTTGTGGGACTTCTATCCGCACGTGGTCGAGTGCCGTCTGGCTTATGAAAATAAGGTGTTGATAGCGGTTGTACTGCCGAGTATGCACGCCCTCAGGATCAAGCTGCCGCCACAGTGTGGTTTGCGGGTAGTAGAACACGCCGTTGACCACAGTCTGCCCCGTCGCCGCCAGCATCATCGCCGGGATCTGCGACCCGAGCGTCAGTACAGGGTCGGTCGGCGGTATGTTGCTCATCCGGATCTGCGTCGGAGCAACTGAAAGTGGATGAAAACTCAGCGTGGCTGCCAATGTCATACCCAGATTCACAACCAGAAATGCACGTGGCCGGCAGGTCAGCAGAAAATACCCGCTGGCAACGGTCGCCACTATCAGGCCAAAGGTAATCGCTGGAGTGAATCCCGACAGCGTTGGTCCATCGAATGACTGGAGGCCGCTGTACACCCAGGCGGCCCAGACAAGAGCAACGATCCAGGCCACGAGCGTCCGTCTTTCAGACTTCACCGCAATCTTTCCGGGGCGGATCAACGAATGCGTCAGCATCAGGCTGGCCAGCCCTAACGCGAGGTCTGCCCTCTTCGCGGTCACGTATGACCACAATGAATAGATCGACAGCGTGCGCCCGAAGCCAGCCAGCATGTAGATCAGGATGACGATTATCATCACCGCGAGAGCCATGTCCACGGCAGTCAGGTCCCGCTGTCGGGCTCGTATAAAAAACAGCGCGAACAACGGCAGGAAGTAGTAGTGGAAAGACGCAATCTCACTTTGATTGACGGGCACGCCTTCCACGTATCGCAGTGCCATGAGATTGGTATAGCCCTTGAACAACGCATGCCAGGACAGGTTGCCGCCAACCTCTATGTTTCGTTGGCCCGGGTACACGGTGTGCATCATCGCGTGTATGGCCTCCTGGGCACTCAGCCACCAGTTGCCAAGCAAGGCTGCTGCCACCAGCAGCGCCAGAAGGATCGCCAGGGCAGGTGCAAGAGTAACGTTTCGGTACAGTCGATCGCGAATGCCGACCCCCACCAGCAAGGCGACGAACACGCAACCCACCGTGACCTGCCACGGTGGATACAGCACCAATACAAAGCCTGCAATCGCCATTCCTGCAAACACGCCCAGCGGCAGTACGTGCCAGGTCGTGCGCGGTTGCAGAATCTTCAACAGGCACAGCAACGCGACACAGGGGAAGAACACTGCGTAGGCGGGCCAGAACGACCACGCCACTACATAGGGGGCGCAGGTAAACAATAAAGCGAACAGGAAGCTCTGCCGCCAACGACCGGGCGCCAATACGTTCAACAGGTGCGCCACGGCCAACAGGCAGCCGAAGGGCGCAAACCACCAATACCAGGCCAATGCTCTTTTCAGATCCAGTACAAAGAAGCCCCAGGTGGCGGGCTTGCCCAACGCCGAAAGATGCGCCACTGGCAAGCCAGTCATGCCGGCAATCAACATATTGTGGCCGTCCAGCCCGATCGCGGTGTTGACGACTGGATAATCAGGTACGTGATTGTGCTGAGCGATGGCCAGGGGTGTAAGCACGAGCCACTCGTCACTGCGTATGGGTTGCTCATGCCCCATTATTTGAGTCATATCGGTATCTACGAAGGGTGTCAGACGCAGTCCTGCATTCAGAGACGAACCGGTCAGGCCCAACGTTGTAAACAATATGAACACAACCAATACGCAGCCGCTGAACAGCAAAGGTTCGCTGACCTTGATGCCCCATCGACTGTTGAGCGTGCGCCGCATCCATTCGGTCCTGGTGAAGCCTATGATCAGCCCCAGCAGCGCAACCCCGACAGTGAGCTTGATCAAGGGTATGTCCTCTGATTAGTGCACATGCGCCACTTGCGAGGTGATGATCGTCACGGCGGCGTTGTTGTTCTGTCAGCGCACCTTGGTCAGGAAGGTGTTCTGTCGATGAACAGGGCGCTTGGGAATGGATTGGACGTCGTGGCCTATGAAAGCCAGAATCAGCTGGATACCCACTAGAACAGGCAACGCCGACAGCATGACGGTACCTGCCGAGGTGGCGATACCTGTTTGCCAGGAGTCGACCCAGTGAAAGGCGCCGAAAACTGTACCGAAGGTCAGTGATAAGACGCCCAGCGGCAACTCGAAGGACGCAAGCGACATGTCACGCAGGTAGTAATTGTAGAAGAGACGTTTGAACAGATTACGCAGGTGCTTGCCTGTGAACTCACCCAGGATATTCGATATTCTCAGGTTACTGACTTCATCTGCGTAGCGGGCGCTCATCGGAATATCCACGACCACTGCTCGTAGTGTCCCGAGACGAAACAGTATGTCGGTTTCGAAGAAATACCGGTTGCTGACTTTGTCCATAGGTACATGACGCACGACATCGCTGTGGATGGCGGTGTAGCCATTGGTCGGGTCAAACAGGTCCCAATACCCGGTTGAGAGCTTGGTCATCAGAGACAGCATCGCATTCCCGAATATTCTCAAGGCCGGCATGCTGCTCAGCCCTTCAAGACGAAAGAACCGATTACCCTTGGTGTAGTCCGCTTCACCGCGTTCGATCGGTGCAATAAAGGCCGGGATGAGTGCCGGGTCCATCTGTCCGTCACCGTCTACCTTGACGATGATGTCCATGCCCTCAGCCAGCGCTGCCCTGTAGCCCGCCATGACTGCACCGCCCACGCCCAGGTTAACGGGGTTGAAAATGACTACCACACGTGGGTCCCGGCAATGCAGCTCTACCTCTTTACCCGACCCGTCGGGGCAATGATCGTCCACGACATAGATACGACTGACGTCTTCGCCGATGGCGTCAATCACATCAAGTATGTGATTTTTTACATTAAAACAAGGAATGACAACAGCAGTACTTAATGCCTTCGAGCGCTGTGTGAGTAGGGTCATACATTCAGCCTGAGGTGCAGAGCGTTTCATAAGTACTGCAGGTGCGCTACAGTTAAGTACAGCCGCCTATAAAGTTCCAGTACGTTGTGAATATTGATGTTCATGCATTCCAGGGTGTATCAACATTGAAACAGTGTCGCTTTACAGGCAGCGTCCAGGTATAAAACAGCGCAGGGATAACGGCACCGTCCGTTTGATTTGACCGCCCGCGTCAACATTTAATTTCTTTGTTGAATCGACCCCATGAATACACGCTCTGAAATCGATATTTCAGGCCTGAGGTGTTATGACAAAACTGTCGATGATGTCACCTATCATGTTCCGCGCGGTATTACCCGAGAGGCTCGGGGCCGCGTCTGGATCGTCCGTGTTCTGAAAAACAAACGTGTCCAGGTATATGCCCGCTTCACGGATCTACGCTTTGACGGTCACCGTCTGGCCTTGGAGGCAGCCATTATTCACCTGCTCCACAGTGGGTATGGCTGGCGGCGCGACGACGTCCTTCAACTGGGCGAACACACCCACGTGCATTGGCGAAAGCGCAGTGGCGTGGGCCTTTGCGCCGTGGCTTATGTCTCTCGACAGGGCCCTGGGCGGGGTGAAACGTTCTTCCTGTCCACCTACAGGCGCGTGGCCAGTGGCCGGGGTCTGGAGAAATTTCGCTCACGGCTGATAGCGGTGCTTGAAAGCGCCTATGACCTGCACAATGAGCGGGTCGGTATTTCCTATCCAGTGCAGAAAAGGATTCGGCAGGATGTTGAAACCCTATGGCAGAGCGACTCTTTTCAAGCGTTCATGGAGGCGGGTAAAAGAAAGGTCGACGAGATGGCTGTCGCTGATTATGTACAACGAATAAAACACACTTGCGATACATTGCCTTGATTGCAGTGCGTCATCTTGTCATGTTCTAACCGCTTTTCGCGATGCCGTCTGTAACGTCACGGCTGAGTCGTGGCCGTGTTAAATGAAGGGGGATTTACAATGCCGGGGTGAATGAGTCTCGATGGCTGTAAGCGTATGCACGATGAGCAACGTAACGCCTTGTCATCTTGTTGCTAATATCAAAGCACGGCATGTTGATGAAACGGTAGAGCCCAGAACTTTTCAGCAGACAAAATCAAGCCCGACCTGAGCCGGGCTCGGGATGAACAGTAACAGGTGTTATCCCAGACGGTTTGCACCCACACGATCGGCACCGTCGGCAGCAACGCGGTTTGCACCCACACGATCGGCACCGTCGGCAGCAACGCGGTTTGCACCCACACGATCAGCACCGTCGGCAGCAACGCGGTTTGCACCCACACGATCGGCACCGTCGGCAGCAACGCGGTTTGCACCCACACGATCGGCACCGTCGGCAGCAACGCGGTTTGCACCCACACGATCAGCACCATCAGCTGCAATCATCGAAGCATTAAGTGCTTCGTGAGCATTGACGGTCGGAAGGGCAAATGCGCTTGAAGCCAATACAGAAAAAGCCAGGCCAGCAATCAGTTTTGAAGTGTTCATGAGGTTTGCTCCAGATCGAAGTAGGGGATATCAACTCGGTATGGAGGTAATGCTACGCCGCTGGAATTTATTAAGAAGTCAATGCGAGTGGTACTCATCATTGCTGAAATTGATAGTTGGCGGGGCGCTATACGGCGGCATGAACCACAAGCGAAATGGCGTTCGCTCGTGGTGACAGGCAACTGACAAAACCCTTTCAGGCTTCGTCAGTGGAGTCAGGCAGGGAAGTGCTGGTTGGCGATGTCGACGATCTGCTGTTCGGTGATCGGTGCCAGGGCTGCGATTGCCCAGAGATCATAGGCCGGGTGCGCACGCTGGATCGGCAGCACCATGTCAAAACCTGCGGCCTGCAGGCTGCCGGTCAAAACTTTCTTGGTGAAGCCGCAACGGTGAGCCATGAAGATATTGCCATTGGCCATGGCTGGACGATGGCCGTACAGAATATCGATCGGTGCAATCGGCCCGGCTGGCGATACATAGGCAGCCTCGGTCAATTTGTCTTCGGCCACCAGGGCGCACACCGATTGCAGGTCAGGGCATGTGATCACCACAAAACCACCGGGCTTGAGCACTCGCTTGAACTCTGCAAGAGCGACAGGCACTTCATGCGGATAAAGGTGTTCGATGTTGTGACTGGAAAACAGTGCATCCACCGAACCGTCTTTTACCTGAGACATATCTGTCATGGTTCCGACAATGTCCGGGTTCACACTTTCGTCGATATCGAAACGCAACTCTTGCCACTCCGGGGATGCAAAACCCTTGGTCGTGCTGTTTTTACTTTTTGGACCGCAACCTACATGGAGGAAGGTTTTCACAATCTATTACTCGATCAAAGCCTTTGCTTGACGCGCAGGGAGGTAAGGGCGTGTTCGCTCGACCCGGTTTTACTGTCGCCAACCGCAGGTGAGTACAAAACACACTAGGGGAAGTATTCGGGTTTGGTCAAGTTCATGGGCCAGTGTGTGCCGTTGATCACAAACCATAAAAAAAATGGCGTAAGAAAACTGGCGGTGGCGATATGATATCAATTCAGACGCTTGAGCCTATAAAACTTCCAGTTTTAATAACCAAAAGTATAAATACGGCAAAAAGCCACCACAAATGGTTCTTAATGTTTCATAAGTATCGGTCGCTAACGATGACACGTGGGCTACCAATCCCTCCCATTAGGCTACGGCGACATCGCTGGCAGCGCGGTTAATGACCTGAACAGGACGCGTATATGAGCTTTATTTCTTCGTTGACCACCGCGCAAATTGCCGCCTTGAGTACAACAACCATAGCCGGGTTGGAAACCGCCGATATCGCTGCGTTGAGCACCGCCCAGGCGGCTGCGCTCACAGTGAGCCAGATTGCGGTCATCACCAAGGCAAACGTTGCCGTTCTGTCTACCGCGCAATTGCCAGCACTGACTACTGCCCAGGTTCAGGCCTTGACCACCGCTCAGGTGTCGTCGCTCAAGCCGACCCAGGTCGCTGCGTTGACCACCACTCAAGTGGCTGCCCTGGAAACTGCAGACGTTGCCGCCCTGACCACCGCCGCCGTTGCTGCCTTGACCACTGCTCAGGCGATAGCCCTGACCACGGGCCAGGTTGTGGCACTGACCACTGGCCAGATCGCATCGTTGACCACGGCTCAGATTGCCGCCTTGACCACGGCTCAGGTCGCCGCGCTGGAAACGGCTGATGTGGCCGCCCTGACCACCGCCGGCATCGTTGCACTGACTACCGGCCAGATCGCTGCACTGACCAACACTCAGGTAGCTGCACTCAAAGTCACGCAGATTGCCGCGCTGGAAACAGCTGATGTGGCCGCGCTGACCACCGCTCAGGTTGTGGCACTGACCACGGCTCAAGTCGCTGCACTCAAGCCGACTCAGGTCGCTGCACTGACCACCGCTCAGGTCGCTGCACTGGAAAACGCTGACCTGGCTGCACTGACCACGGCGTCCATCGCTGCGCTGACTACCGCTCAGGTTGCTGCTCTGACCGTTGCTCAGGTGCCCGGCCTGACCGCTCTGCAGGTGGCTGCATTGACCACTGCCGATGTGGCTGCGCTGACCACCGCTCAGGTCGTTGCGCTGACCACCGCCCAGGTCGCCGCCCTCAAGCCTGCCCAGATTGCTGCGCTGACCACGACTCAGGTCGCTGCGCTGGAAACCGCCGATGTCGCCGCTCTGCCCGTTGCGTCGGTGGCTGCACTGACCACCGCTCAAGCTGCTGCGCTGACCACCGCTCAGATCGTTGCACTGACCACGGCACAGGCCGCTGCGCTGACCACCGCTCAGGTTGCCGCCTTGACCACGGCTCAGGTCGCCGCGCTGGAAACCGCTGATGTGGGCGCACTGACAACCGCTGGTGTGGTTGCGTTGACTACTGCCCAGGTCGCTGCGCTGACCACCGCTCAGGTCGCCGCCCTCAAGGTTGCCCAGATCGCTGCGCTGGAAACCGCCGATGTGGCTGCATTGACCACTGCTCAGATCGTTGCGCTGACCACCGCTCAGGTTGCTGCTCTGAAACCGGCCCAAGTGGCTGCTCTGACCACGGCCCAGGTCGCTGCGATGGAAACCGCTGATGTCGCGGCTCTGCCGGTTGCATCGGTCGCTGCCCTGACCACTGCACAGACCGCTGCTCTGACCACTGCTCAACTGGTCGCTCTGACCACGGCTCAGGCTGCTGCGCTGACGGCTACTCAGGTCGCTGCATTGAGCACCGCACAAGTCGCTGCTTTGGAAACCGCTGATATCGGTTCCCTGAGCACTGCTGGCATCGTCGCTTTGACCACCGCTCAGGTCGCTGCTCTGACCACCGCTCAGGTCGCTGCGCTTAAAGTCACGCAGATTGCTGCACTGGAAACCGCTGACGTTGCCGCGCTGACCACCGCGGGCATCGTTGCCTTGACGACGGCCCAAGTGGCTGCACTCAAGCCAACCCAAGTGGCTGCACTCACCACTGACCAGATCGCTGCACTGCAGAACGCTGATCTGGCTGCACTGACCACAGCGTCCATCGCAGCCCTGACTACCGCCCAGGTTGCGGCCCTGACCACTGCTCAGGTGCCAGGTCTGACCGCGCTGCAGATTGGCGCTCTGACCACCGGTGATGTCGCTGCGCTGACCACCGCTCAGGTTGTTGCATTGACTACTGCTCAGGTTGCCGCACTCAAACCTGCGCAGATTTCCGCCCTGACTACTGCACAGGTGGCTGCGCTGGAAACCGCTGATGTCGCTGCTCTGCCAGTCGCTTCGGTGGCTGCGCTGACCACGGCTCAAGCGGCTGCCTTGACCACCGCGCAAATCGTTGCCCTGACCACTGCTCAGGCTGCTGCGCTGACCGCAACTCAAATCGCTGCACTCAGCACTGCACAAGTCGCTGCGCTGGAAACCGCTGATATCGGTTCGCTGAGCACTGCTGGCATCGTCGCCCTGACCACCGCTCAGGTCGCTGCTCTGACCACGGCTCAGGTGGCTGCGCTTAAAGTCACGCAGATTGCTGCACTGGAAACCGCTGACGTTGCCGCGCTGACCACCGCTGGCATCGTTGCCTTGACGACGGCTCAAGTGGCTGCACTCAAGCCGACCCAAGTCGCTGCACTCACCACTGACCAGATCGCTGCGCTGCAGAACGTTGACCTGGCGGCCTTGACCACGGCGTCCATCGCTGCACTGACTACCGCGCAGGTTGCTGCCCTGACCACTGCACAAGTGCCAGGTCTGACCGCTCTGCAAATGGGTGCACTGACTAACGCTGATCTGGCTGCACTGACCACCGCTCAGGTTGTGGCACTGACCACCGCTCAAGTGGCGGGTCTGAAGCCGACTCAGATCGCTGCGCTGACCACTGCGCAGATCGCTGCGCTGGAAAACGCTGACCTTGCTGCGCTGACCACGGCGTCCATCGCCGCACTGACCACTGCCCAGGTTGCTGCCCTGACCACCGCTCAGGTGCCAGGTCTGACTGTGCTGCAGATTGGCGCTCTGACTACCGCTGATGTTGCTGCGCTGACCACTGCTCAGGTCGTGGCACTGACCACGGCCCAGGTGGCCGCCCTCAAGCCTGCCCAGATTGCTGCGCTGACCACCACTCAGGTGGCTGCGCTGGAAACGGCTGATGTCGCCGCTCTGCCAGTCGCTTCGGTGGCTGCTCTGACCACTGCTCAGGCTGCTGCCCTGACCACGGCTCAGATCGTTGCTCTGACCACGGCCCAGGCTGCTGGCCTGACCGCTACTCAGATCGCTGCACTCAGCACCGCACAAGTCGCTGCGCTGGAAACCGCCGATATCGGGTCTCTGAGCACTGCCGGCATCGTGGCGTTGACTACCGCTCAGGTCGCTGCACTGACCACCGCACAGGTCGCTGCGCTCAAGGTCGCTCAGATCGCTGCACTGGAAACCGCTGATGTCGCAGCGTTGACCACTGCCAGCATCGTGGCGTTGACCACTGCTCAAGTGGCTGCATTGAAACCGGCTCAGTTGGCTGCACTGACTACTGCGCAGATAGCTGCACTGGAAACGGCTGATATCGCCGCTCTGCCGGTTGCATCGGTCGCTGCGCTGACCACCGCTCAGGCTTCCGCCCTGACTACCGCTCAGATCGTTGCACTGACCACTGCTCAGGCCGCTGCGCTGACCGCAACTCAAATCGCTGCACTCAGCACCGCACAAGTCGCTGCGCTGGAAACCGCTGATATCGGTTCCCTGAGCACTGCCGGCATCGTTGCCCTGACCACCGCTCAGGTGGCTGCCTTGACCACGGCCCAGGTGGCTGCACTTAAAGTGGCTCAGATCGCTGCACTGGAAACCGCTGATGTCGCGGCACTGACCACCGCTCAGGTTGTTGCACTGACCACGGCTCAAGTCGCTGCACTCAAGCCGACTCAGGTCGCGGCACTGACCACCGCTCAGGTCGCTGCACTGGAAAACGCTGACCTGGCTGCACTGACCACGGCGTCGATCGCTGCGCTGACTACCGCCCAGGTTGCGGCCCTGACCACCGCTCAGGTGCCAGGTCTGACTGCGCTGCAGATTGGTGCTTTGACCAACGCAGATCTGGCTGCGCTGACCACCGCCCAGGTTGTGGCACTGACCACGGCTCAGGTCGCTGCACTGAAGCCGGCTCAGGTCGCTGCGCTGACCACCACTCAGGTGGCCGCGCTGGAAACTGTTGACGTTGCGGCTCTGCCGGTCGCGTCCATTGCTGCGCTGACCACGGCTCAAGCGGCTGCCCTGACCACCGCGCAGATCGTTGCTCTGACCACCGCTCAGGCTGCTGCCCTGACCGCAACTCAGATCGCTGCACTCAGCACCGCACAAGTCGCTGCGCTGGAAACCGCTGATATCGGTTCCCTGAGCACTGCCGGCATCGTTGCCCTGACCACCGCTCAGGTGGCTGCCTTGACCACGGCCCAGGTGGCTGCACTTAAAGTGGCTCAGATCGCTGCACTGGAAACCGCTGATGTCGCGGCACTGACGACTGCTCAGGTCGTTGCCCTGACCACGGCTCAAGTCGCTGCACTGAAGCCGACTCAGGCCGCTGCACTGACGACCGCTCAGGTCGCCGCACTGGAAAACGCTGACCTTGCTGCGCTGACCACGGCGTCCATCGCCGCGCTGACCACTGCCCAGGTTGCGGCCCTGACCACCGCTCAGGTGCCAGGTCTGACTGCGCTGCAGATTGGCGCTCTGACCACGGGTGATGTTGCGGCCCTGACCACCGCTCAGGTTGTGGCACTGACCACGGCTCAGGTCGCTGCACTCAAGCCGACTCAGGTCGCTGCACTGACGACCGCTCAGGTGGCTGCGCTGGAAACGGCTGATGTCGCGGCCCTGCCAGTCGCTTCGTTGGCTGCATTGACCACCGCTCAGGCGGCTGCATTGACCACCGCGCAGATCGTTGCCCTGACCACTGCCCAGGCTGCTGCGCTGACCACGGCTCAGATTGCTGCACTCAGTACCGCTCAGGTGGCTGCGCTGGAAACCGCTGATATCGGTTCCCTGAGCACTGCCGGCATCGTTGCCCTGACCACCGCTCAGGTCGCTGCACTGACCACCGCACAGGTCGCTGCGCTCAAGGTCGCTCAGATCGCTGCACTGGAAACCGCTGATGTCGCGGCCCTGACCACCGCTCAGGTTGTTGCACTGACCACGGCTCAAGTCGCTGCACTCAAGCCGACTCAGGTCGCTGCACTGACGACCGCTCAGGTCGCTGCACTGGAAAACGCTGATCTGGCTGCGCTGACCACGGCGTCCATCGCCGCGCTGACCACTGCCCAGGTTGCTGCCCTGACCACCGCTCAGGTGCCAGGTCTGACTGCGCTGCAGGTCGCTGCGTTGACTGTCGCTGATATCGCTGCACTGAGCACCGCTCAAGTCGTGGCTTTGACCACGGCTCAAGTGGCTGCACTGAAAACCACTCAGGTCGCTGCACTGACGACCGCTCAGGTGGCTGCGCTGGAAACGGCTGATGTCGCGGCCCTGCCAGTCGCATCGGTGGCGGCACTGACGACCGCTCAGGCGGCTGCATTGACCACGGCTCAGATCGTTGCACTGACCACGGCCCAGGCCGCTGCACTGACCGCAACTCAGATCGCTGCTCTGAGCACCGCCCAGGTCGCTGCGCTGGAAACCGCTGATATCGGGTCTCTGAGCACTGCCGGCATCGTGGCGTTGACCACCGCACAGGTCGCTGCATTGACCACCGCACAGGTCGCTGCGCTCAAGGTCGCTCAGATCGCTGCACTGGAAACCGCTGATGTCGCGGCCCTGACCACCGCTCAGGTTGTTGCACTGACCACGGCTCAAGTCGCTGCACTCAAGCCGACTCAGGTCGCTGCACTGACCACCGCTCAAGTCGCTGCACTGGAAAACGCTGATCTGACTGCGCTGACCACGGCGTCCATCGCCGCGCTGACCACTGCCCAGGTTGCTGCCCTGACCACCGCTCAGGTGCCAGGTCTGACCGCTGTTCAGGTTGCTGCGCTGACCAATGCGGATGTCGCTGCACTGACGACCGCTCAGGTCGTTGCCCTCACCACGGCTCAGGTGGCTGCTCTGAAACCGGCTCAGGTCGCTGCGCTGACTACGGCTCAGGTCGCCGCACTGGAAAACGCTGATCTGGCTGCACTGACCACGGCGTCCATCGCCGCACTGACCACTGCACAGGTTGCTGCTCTGACCACCGCTCAGGTGCCAGGTCTGACCGCTGTTCAGGTTGCTGCGCTGACCAATGCGGATGTCGCTGCACTGACGACTGCTCAGGTTGTTGCACTGACCACAGCTCAGGTTGCCGCACTGAAACCGACTCAGGTCGCTGCGCTGACCACCACTCAGGTGGCTGCGCTGGAAACGGCTGATGTGGCTGCCCTGCCAGTCACTTCGGTGGCTGCCCTGACCACCGCTCAGGCCGCTGCTCTGACCACGGCTCAGGTCGTTGCCCTGACCACCGCCCAGGCTGCTGCGCTGACCTCGGCTCAGGTCGCTGCACTGACCACCGCTCAGGTGGCTGCGCTGGAAACCGCCGACATCAGCTCGCTGACTACCGCGGGTATCGTTGCCCTGACTACCGCTCAGGTCGCTGCACTGACTACCGCACAGGTCGCAGCGCTCAAGGTCGCTCAGATTGCTGCGCTGGAAACCGCTGATGTTGCAGCGTTGACCACCGCCAACATTGTGGCCTTGACCACCGCTCAAGTGGCTGCGTTGAAACCGACGCAAGTCGCTGCCCTGACCACCGCGCAAGTCGTGGCACTGGAAACTGCTGACATTGCTGCGCTGACCACAGCCAGCGTGGCCGCACTGACCACCGCCCAGGCCTCGGCGCTGACCACGGCACAAATTGTGGCCCTGACCACCGCTCAGGCTGCAGCGCTGACGGCTACTCAGGTTGCCGCCCTGACCACCGCGCAAGTGGCGGCCATGGAAACCGCCGATATCAGCTCGCTGACTACCGCTGACATCGTTGCCTTGACCACCGCTCAGGTCGCTGCCTTGACCACTGCACAGGTTGCAGCGCTCAAAGTGACTCAGATCGCAGCGCTGGAAAACACTGATGTTGCGGCTCTGACCACCGCGCACATTGTCGCGCTGAGCAGTGCTCAGGTAGTTGCACTGAAACCGACGCAAATCGCGGCGCTGACCACCACGCAGGTGGCAGCTCTGGAAACCGCTGATTTCAGCGCTCTGACCACAGGCCAGATTGCTGCATTGACCACGGCTCAGGTTGCCGCACTGACTACCGCACAAATCGTGGCCCTGAAAGCGACCCAGATCGTTGCACTGACCACCGCTGATGTCGCCGCCCTGACCACTGCTCAGATCGTTGCGATCGAAACAGCGGACATGGCCGCCCTGACGACTGCACAGGTTGTAGCGTTGACCACGGCTCAGGCGGTTGCTCTGACCACGGCTCAACTCTCGCACCTGAGCATGACCCAGGTCGATGCGTTCACCACTGCGCAGTTGCAGGCAATGTCGGCCACGCAGATCGATGCTCTGGCCTTGTCCACGCCTCTGGTTCTGGACCTCAATGGCGATGGCGTGCACACCACGCACCTCAGCGCTGGTACCAGGTTCGACCTCAACGTCGACGGCCATAAGGAAGCGACTGGCTGGACTGCTGGCGGTGATGGTCTGCTCGCTCTGGACTTGAACGGCGACGGCCAGATCAACAACGGTTCCGAACTGTTCGGCAGCTCGTTCCGTCTGGCAGACGGTTCACTGGCCAAAGACGGCTTTGAAGCGCTCAAGAGCCTGGACAGCAACCATGACGGCGTCGTCAACGGGGCTGACCAACTCTTCGCTGCCTTGCAGGTCTGGGTCGACACCAATAACGATGGCATCAGTGAAAAAGGTGAGCTGCATACCCTGAAAGACCTGGGCATCACCCAGTTCAATCTGGATGTTGCCAAGATCACCCAACTCGACCACGGCAACCTGTTGGGGCTGCAGAGCACCTTCGAAACCAGCGATGGCCAGACTCATACCATTGCTGATGTGTGGTTCCGTACGGACGCCAACGGTAATCAGTCGATTGACCTGACCAAGGTGGCTCCAGAATCGATCGGTGCGCATACTCTGGGCACCATTGACTTGGCCGCCGACAACGGCAAGGCGAGCACACTGACGGTCGATGCCGAGTCGGTCAGCCAGCTTGGCAAAGCCGGTCAGGTTGATGTTGCAAGCGGTGCAGCGGCGCCGGTGCAGATGATCATCAACGGTGACCATAACGACACGGTCAACATCAATGGTGCGAGTGGCGAGTGGCACGCGGCCGGTACTGCTACAGTCGATGGCGCGAGCTACAACGTGTTCAACGATGGTAACGTCCAGCTGCTGGTCGCTACGGATGTTCAAACCTGGGTTCACTGATATTCAGTGCTGAACCTTGATTGACCCGATACCGAGCTCGCAAGAGCTCGGTATTTTTATTGGTGGAGACTTTCTCTTTAATGTCTACAGAGAACCTTGATAGTCAGGACCTCGACGTCGTTCTGGCTACGGCCTTGCAACTGGCCGAGCGGGTTGCCTTGCAGCCCATGCAATTGCTGTCGGCTGCCGACCGTCTCAATGGCGCTCAGCGCCTGGCTGACGTCGCTGCGCTGTATCAGTCCTGGTTGCGGCATTGCCAGTCCTCGATCAACTACATCATCCAGTTCAATCTGGGCGCCACGCTGTCGCAACTGGGACAGTTGGCAGCTTCTGAAGAGGCTTTTCGGGCTGCCATTGCCCAGAGCCCGGAGTTTGCCCAGGCCTGGTTTAATCTGGGAACCCTGCTTGAGCGTCAGAAGAAACCGCAGGAAGCATTGGCGATCTGGCAGTCGATGCTGGATGACAAGCGCGTGGATGCGCAACACAGCCGCGATTTGTACCTGATGGTGTGCAACAACCTGGGACGCCTGTCAGAGGAAACCCGCCAGTTGCAGGCGGCCGAGAGTTTTCTGCGCGCAAGCCTTGAGGTCGATCCGAAGCAACCCAAGGTCATTCAGCACTGGGTGCATTTGCGCCAGAAACAATGTGTCTGGCCGGTATACGACGCTTTTGATGGCGTGAGTCACGGTGACTTGCTCAAAGCCTCTTCACCGCTGGCGTTGCTGGCTGGCAGTGATGATCCTGGTCTGCAGTTGGCCGCCGCCATGCACTTTGTCAAAGAGCGCGTCAATGTGCGTGTCCCGGCACTGGCCCCGGCCCAGGGTTATGCACACCCGAAGCTGCGGGTGGGTTTTCTGTCTTCGGACTTCTGCCTGCACGCGGTGTCGTTGTTGACGGTCGAGCTGTTTGAGCTGATTGACCGGGAGCGCTTCGAAGTCTATGGCTTCTGCTGGAGCCGGGAAGACGGCTCGCCGCTGCGCGCACGCGTCAAGCAGGCCATGGATCATTTTGTGCGAATAGCCGAGATGGACGACGCGACGGCAGCGCAGTGCATACGCGATCATGAGATCGACATCCTGATTGATCTGCACGGCCTGACGTCAGGTGCCCGGGCGGACATTCCGGCCTATCGCCCGGCACCGGTGCAGATGACCTACCTGGGTTTTCCGGGCTCTACTGGCCTGCCGTGCATCGACTATGTGATCGCCGACCGTTACCTGATTCCCGACAGCGTCAAGCCGTACTACAGCGAAACGCCGTTATACCTCGCACAGATCTATCAGTGCAGTGATCGCCAGCGCCCGGTGGCGGTGTTGCCGAGCCGTGCTGAATGCGGGTTGCCGGAAGATCGCTTCGTGTTCTGCTCGTTCAACAACAACTACAAGTTCAACGAGGAGGTGTTCGATTGCTGGATGCGCATCCTTGCGCTGGCACCCGAAAGCGTGCTCTGGCTGCTGGCAGACAATCCCTGGGCACAAAGCAACCTGTGCGAACGGGCGCAACGACTGGGCGTCGACCCGGCGCGGCTGTTGTTCGCGCCGCGAGTGGCGCCAGCCCAATACCTGGCGCGTTACAGCGCAGCGGACCTGTTCCTGGATGCCTACCCATTCAATGCGGGCACCACCGCCAACGACGCATTATGGATGGGGTTGCCGGTGCTGACACGTTCAGGGCGTACTTTTGCTTCGCGCATGGCCGGTAGCCTGCTGACCAGTCTGGCGTTGCCGGAACTGATCACCACCACACTGGACGAATACGAGCAACGCGCGGTTGAGTTGGCGACGCAGGCCGACCTGCTGTCTGGTTTGCGGCAGCGCCTTGAGGACGGTCGCGCGCACTCGCCGTTGTTCGACACGCCGCGCTTTGTCCGCGACTTCGAAGACGCGATCAGCAGCGTTGCGTTGAGAGCTCAATAAAACGCGCAGCGCTGCATGCATCCCGAAGGAAGGCATGCAGCGCAGGGTGAACCGATCGGTTCAGAACAGCGCCTGGACTTTTTCCAGCTGAGTGCGGGTCATCTGGCCAGTGCGTGTGTGCAGGTTGACGTAGTTCTGCAGCATGGCCAGTTTGGTGTCGAGCAGATCGCGCTTGGCCGAGAACAGGCGTTGCTGGGCATCGAGGATTTCGACTGTGGAGCGCACGCCTGCCTGATAGCCTTTTTCTGCGGACGTGAGGGCCACCTGGCTTGAGCGAACCGATGTCACCAGCGCCTTGATCTTGTCGTAGCCTGCGACCACGCCCAGGTAATTGGCTTCGACGTCTTCGGTCAGTTGCTGAAACTGTGAATCGTAGCTGGTGCGGGCACTTTCCAGCGCAGCGCGGGCCTTTTCCGCCGAAGCACTGACACCGCCACCCTGATACAGAGGGATGTCGACCACGACGCCCACGTAGTAAGTGGACTGGCGCTGGGATTGTTCGTTGATATCGCTCTGATCGATGCGCGACAAACGCCCACTCAGGGCAACGGTCGGGTAATGACCGGATTTCTGCAGCTTCAGATTGGCTTCGGCCACCTTGATCGTGGCCCGGCTGACGCCCAGCGTGGCGCCTGCTTCATCGGCCTTGAGCATCCAGTAATCGAGATCCTCTTCGGGTGCCAGCAACGGCGAAGCAGGCGGCTTTTCCTGCATGTCGGGGATGGTGCTCACAGGCCTGCCGGAGCGCCCAGCCAGTTTGCGCAGCGCTGCCCGGCGCTGGGCCTGCAGCTGGATTTCCTGAGCGCGTGTCGAGTCCAGCCGTGCCTGCGCCTCTTCAAGGTCGGTGATGGTGCCTTCCCCGGCTTCGAACAGACGCTTTGACTGTTTGGCCAGGCCTTCGATGGAGGCTTTTTGCTGGGTGGTCAGCTTCAGCTCGTTTTCAACCTGAGCGACGTCGAAATAAGCCTGCACCACGCGGTCGAACAGCCCCTGACCTGCGCCTTCGTGTTGCGCTTCACCGAGTTTGGCGCGGGCCTTGGCCTGCTCGTACGAGGCCCAGCGACCTTTGTCGAACAGCGGCTGGCTGACTGTGAGGGCAATGCTGTCGGCCGCGAACTGATCGTCCTGACTGTTGGCCTGCGACTGTTTCTCGAACTGGCCGCCATGGCCATAGCGGGAATTGATGGATACCTGCGGTAGCAGACCGCTGCGGCCGATCGCTATTTCCTGACGCGACGCTTCATAGTCATATTCGGTGACCTTGTACGTTGCATCGTTGAGACGCGAGGCGTCATACAGCGCGACCAGCGACAGCTGATCGTCAGCCGCCAGAAGCCAGCAGGACCAGAACAGGGAAAGCAGAGCGATAGGTGTGCGCACTGTCATTCTTCCTTGAAGGCGCCGGCCATGCGTTCGGCGACCGGTTGCATCAGGTAATTGGCGAGCGTGCGCTCGCCGGTCTTGACCAGAACTTCAGCCTGCATGCCGGGCTTGATGTCGAGCCCCAGCTCACTCAGTTTGACGATGTCCTGCGGGCTGACCGATACCTCGACCGAAAAGTACGGCGAGCCGGTATGGTCGTCGATCAACTGGTCAGCTGAAACCGTGGCCACACGGCCGACGATCACGGGCGTGTGCACCCGCTGTAGCGACCCGAAGCGCAGATCGACCGCCAGCCCGGGCTTGAGCCGGTCTGCCATCATCGGCGGGAACTGTGCCTTGACCACCCAGCTTGAGCCCTGAGGAACGATATCCATCAGGCGCTGGCCTGCTGGTGCGATACCGCCGACCGTATGCACCGCCAGCCCCATGACCTGACCGGCCACGGGGGCAAGCACCGAGGCGCTGTGCACTTCGAAGTCCAGGCCTTTGATCTGGTCCGTCAGGCTCGACGTCTGCGCCGACACTTGGGTCAACTGTGATTCGGCTTCGCTGCGAAAGATCTGGCCCTGCTGCAATGCCTTGAGTTTGCTTTCGTTGATGGCCTGACGCGTACGCCCGATGTCGGACAACGTCGAGGCCAGTTGGGCACCCAGTTGCGCTGAGTTGCTCTCGGCCTCGAACAGACGGTTACGCGGCAGGTAGCCTTCCCGGGCCAGCTCTCGCAGGCCTTTGAGTTCCTGTTGCTGGAATTGAAACTGCGCGGCGTGGTTGCGCTTGATCTCTTCATAACCCGCCAGTTGCTCGGTCAACGAGGCAATTTCGTGCTGGCTGATTTTCATCCGGCTGGCCAGCTCGGCTCTGCGGGTCGCAAACAGGTAGCCCTGCAGCTCCATGGCGGCGCGGGCACGTGGGTCACCTGCTTTTTCCAGCATCTGGGCGGACCACTGAATACTGTCGCGGTCCATGCGCTCGGCCATCAGGCGCTCCTCGACCGCGCGTGCGCTGAGCCATTGCCCCAGGGCGACATCAAGCTGCGACTGGGTCTGGACGATGTTTAGCTGCACCACCACCTGGCCTTGCGTCACCTGGTCGCCTTCGCGCACCAGAATCCGGTCGATCATGCCGCCGGTGCGCGACTGTACAGTCTTGCGCTCGCCTGAAACCACAACGGTTCCGGCCCCGACCACACCTCGATCCAGCGGCGCCAGCCCAGCCCAGAGAAAAAATCCGCCTAGGCCAAGGATCAGGCACCAGATGCCGATCCGGGCAATACCGGCAGCATCCGCATCGGGTGCGGGCGTGGGGGTCATGTCGTTCTGACTGGCTTGCATTGACGCCTCAGGCTTCTTGATTGCTGGATTCAGCGGATTTCTGCACCGGCGTTGGCACCAGTGTCTTGAGCACCTGGTCACGAGGACCAAACAGGTGCTGTACGCCATCTCTGAGGAACAACAGTTTGTCGACCACGCCAAGAATGTTCGGTCGGTGGGTCACCAGCACCACCGTGCAGCCTGCATCCTTGAGCTTGCGCACCGCCTGCACCAGCGCAGCTTCACCGGCTTCGTCGAGGTTGGAGTTGGGCTCGTCCAGCACTACCAGCGGCGGCTGACCGTACAGCGCCCGCGCCAGACCAATACGCTGCTTTTGCCCACCGGACAGGCCCAGCCCGCCGACGCCCAGGAGCGTGTCGTAGCCTTTGGTGAAATGCAGAATCATCTCGTGGATGCCTGCCAGTTGTGCCGCTTCAATGACTTTGGTGGAGTCCACGTCGCCAAAGCGCGCAATATTCTCCGCGATGGTGCCGTCGAACAGTTCGATGTCCTGTGGGAGGTAACCCAGATACGGCCCCAGCGCTTCGCGTGACCACTGACTGATCTCGGCATTGTCCAGACGCACCGAGCCGTGACTGGCCGGCCAGATGCCCACCATGGCCCGCGCCAGTGTCGATTTGCCTGACGCACTCGGGCCGATCACTGCCAGCACTTCGCCTTTGGCCAGCTTGAACGTCGCGCCATTGATGGCGGGGCGCTGCATGCCGGGAGGCGTGATGACCAGCTTGTCGATACTCAGCGCACCCGTCGGCGCCGGCAGCGGCATGGGCGGCAGTGCCTTGGGGAATTCATTGAGCAGACGATTGAGGCGTTCGTAACTGCTTTTGGTATTGCCCATCTGTTTCCAGGAACCGATCAATGCTTCGGCAGGCGCCATGGCCCGACCCAGTAGCACGGAAACCGCGATCATGACCCCGGCTGAAATCTGATTCTCCATCACCAGCACCGCCCCCAGCCCCAATGCCAGGGATTGCCAGGTCATGCGCACAAAGCGTGACAGCGCTGCAATGCGCGAGCTGCGGTCACTGGCCTCACCCTGTTCGGTGATGACGCGTTGCTGCACATTGAACCAGCGGCGACGCAACGGTGTGAGCATGCCCAGCGCCTGAATGACTTCGGCGTTCTGCAGAGTACTGTTCACGTAGCTGGCCGAGGACACCGAAAGGCGGTTGGCTTCGCTCATGCTCTTGCGTGTGGTCAGTTCGTTCCAGACACCCAGGCCTGCCAGAATCAGCGAACCCACTACCGTGAACACACCCAGCCAAGGGTGAAAGAGAAAGGTCGCAATGATGTAGATCGGCAGCCACGGTGCGTCGAACAGCGCGATAAGGCCGGGGCCGGTGACGAATTGCCGGATGCTGTTGAGGTCGCTCAGCACCTGGGCCGGGTTGGAGTTGTGTTCGCGCAGGCTGCGCTGGAAGGCGGCATCGAACACACGCTCGCCCAGTTGGGCATCCAGGCCTGCGCTCATCTTGATCATGACCTGGCCGCGTACCCACTCCAGTGCACAACTGAGCATGAAGAAACCGAGCAGGATCAGGCTCAGCATCATCAATGTCGTTTCGTTGCGGCTGGTCAGCACACGGTCAAAGACTTGCATCATGTAAATGGAGGGGACCAGCATCAACAGGTTGATGACCCCACTGAACAACGCAAGCACACCGAAAAGACGCCGATAACGCAGCAGCGCTGCATCGATATCTCGCTTGGGATCAAGAAAAAGGCGCATAAAATCCAAGAGATAGAGTCGCGGTAGGAAAAAATGCCGGTTGCGCGGTATGCAAAGCGCCGGGAGCGCCTGTCGAGCATTGAGGGCGGCCGATGCTAGCACTTTGCCGTTAACTTATGAATCGCGTACAGCCCGGTTCGCACACCTATTTCATCGGCGTGAGCGGCGCGTTCTTGAGCGGGTTTTTAGTAACGCCTGAAACGATCGAGCCCGGTAAAAACCGGGCTTGACAGGGTGACGGAACGATCAGATCCGGAAGTGGCTGACCATCGTTTGCAGCTGGCCACCCAGGCGCGCGAGTTCGACGCTGGACGCGGCGGTTTCTTCGCTGGCCGAGGCGGTTTGTTCAGACACGTCACGCACGTTGACGATGCTGCGACTGATCTCTTCAGCCACGGCGCTTTGCTCTTCGGCAGCCGCTGCGATCTGCTGGTTCATGGCCTGAATGTTGGACACGGTCTGGGTGATACTGCTCAGCGAAGTGCCCGCCTTGCGGCTCAGTTGCACGCTGCTGACGGTCAGTTCGCGGCTGCTGAGCATGATCGACGATACCTGACGGGTGCCGTTCTGCAGTGCAGCGACCAGGTTCTCGATTTCTTCGGTGGACTGCTGAGTGCGCTGTGCGAGCCCCCGCACCTCGTCGGCCACCACCGCAAAACCACGCCCGGCTTCACCGGCACGTGCCGCTTCGATGGCCGCGTTGAGGGCCAGCAGATTGGTCTGCTCGGCCACGGCCTTGATCACGTCCATGACCTTGCCGATCTTGTCGCTTTCCTGCTCCAGCAACGTCATCGCGTCGGTAGAACGCAGAACCTCGGCAGCCAGGCGCTCGATCTGGACGATCGCTTCACCGACGACCTTGTCACCCTCGCGGGCCTCCTTGTCCGCTGTAGAAGCTGCTTCTGAGGCCTGTTCAGCGTTACGTGCCACTTCTGCCACAGTCGCTGACATCTCGTGCATGGCGGTGGCCACCTGGTCGGTTTCAACCTTCTGGCTGTTGACGCCGGCGCTGGTCTGTTCGGTCACGGCCGACAGCTCTTCGGCCGCACTGGCGATCTGTACGACGCTGTCGCGGATCCCGCCGATCAGTTCGCGCAGAGTGCTGCCCATGCGTTGAATACCCTGTTGCAGAACGCCCAGCTCGTCACGACGGGTCACGACCATGGTCTGCGACAGGTCGCCGGACGCGATCCGGTCAACCACTGCCATGGTTTCCTGCAGCGGACGGGTGATCTGGCGGGTGATGATCACGGCAGCGATCACGCCCAGAATCATGGCCAGCAAGGTGCAGCCAATCTGCATGTTGCGCGCCTGGACACTTTCCTGGTCACGACGATCCAGTTGCAGCTGGTACATGGCTTCGCTGAGTTTGACGATGTCCTGACCCTGTACGGTCATTTCCTTGCGAGCCTGTGCAATGTCGGCACTGGCGTTCTTGAAATTCTGCAGTGTGGTGCGGTAGGTCAGCAGGTAGGCTTCCAGTTGCTTGAGCGCATCTGCCTGAGTGCCACTGAAGGTCGATTTCAGTGTGTCCAGATTCTTGATGGTATCGTCCAGCTTGCGTACGGCGGACTGCTCGTTTTCAGGCGTGAGATCCGTGAGGTAGCCGCGCACTTCATAGCGCGTCTGCATCAGGTTTTCCTTGGCATTGGCGATCAGCTCGAATTGCGAGAAACGGGTCTCGTCGGTCGCTTCCAGCTTCTTCACATCAGCCATGATCCGATCCAGCATTTCGGTGGCTTTGATGGCATTGGCCGTCAGGTCCTTACGCAGTGCGGAACTGGCTTTGTAGCCGCTGCGCATGTTGTTCAGGGATTTTTGATAATCAGCGATGACCGCCCCCAACTGCTGCAGCATTTTGACGTTTTCAGGGCTTTTGAACGAAGTCAGCAGCTTTTCCTGATAGGTCTTGAACCCGTCCAGCGAAACCTGAACGGTGTCGGCCACCTTTTCGTCGCCATCGGCAACCATGTATTGCAGGCGCGTGACCCTCAGTTTGGTCAATTGGGAGTTGAGTGAGGTGATGTCACTCATCCAATTGCTGCGATCAATCAAGCCGCTCATGCTGGTCCAGCCAGTCAGGGCAAGAATGGCAGTAAAAACAAGTACCAGGCCAAAGCCCAGTGCCAGCTTCATATTGACGCTGATGTTTGCAAACCAGCTGTTCATTGAGGCGCTCCAGAAACAACTCATAAAATTACGGCCTCTGGAGGATTAACGTTGAACATTACCGCAGAGGCATGGGGTACAGACACTATCGGCCGCCTTGCGCCAAGCTGAAATAAAAAATCAAATAAATTCAAAAAGCGTATTGGCGGCTTTCGCCGCGCACGTAGAATGCTTATAAAGGCGTGCCGATAAGGCGGGGACACAACGTATTCACGTCATTAAATACACGCCAGAATGCTGTCTATACTGCGGCGATGAACTGCGCTTCCCACTGAGAGCAAAGAGCGTTTAACTGTATTCACCTTACCCAATTAAAAGTTGCCCTCTCTAGGGCTCAACCTTCTGTGTGTGTCGTGAAGAGGCTGTAATGAATTTAAAGTTTCGCCACAAGATTCTCCTGGCGGCGTCAGGTGTCGTTGTTTTGGCTTTTGCGCTGTTCACGCTGTACAACGATTATCTGCAACGTACGACGATCCGTCAGAACCTTGAATCGTCCGTAAGCCAGGCGGGGCAACTGACCGCCAGCAGCGTTCAGAACTGGTTGAGCGGCCGCATTCTGGTCCTGGAGAACCTCACCCAAGATGTCGCCTATCAGGGTGTTGGTTCTGACCTGAGTGGACTGGTTTCACAGACATCGCTGGTCTCGACTTTCCAATTCACCTACGTCGGCGACAGCAAGGGTACGTTTACCCAGCGGCCCGACGTGGCAATGCCGGCCGGCTACGATCCTCGTCAGCGGCCCTGGTACAAATCCACCGTCGAGGCTGGCAAGACCATCCTCAGCGCGCCGTATCTGGCGTCGGTCGGTGGGCTGGTCGTGACCATTGCCAGCCCGATCAAGAGCGGCGGCCAGGTGAGCGGTGTGGTCGGCGGTGATCTCAGCCTCGACACGCTGGTGAAGATCATCAACTCGGTAGAGTTCGGCGGCCTGGGCTATGCCTTTCTGGTCAGCGGCGACGGCCAGATCATCGTCAGCCCCGACAAGAATCAGGTCATGAAAAACCTCAAGGACATTTACCCGGGACAGACGCTGAGCCTGGACGGACGCCTGCGTGAAGTCACCCTCGATGGCCAGCAGCGCCTGCTGTCGTTTACCCCGATCACGGGTTTGCCTTCTGCAGACTGGTACATCGGTTTGTCGATCGACAAGGACAAGGCCTACGCGCCTCTGAGTCAGTTCCGCAGCTCCGCGATCGTTGCCGTGTTGATTGCGGTCACGGTGATTGCCCTGCTGCTGAGCCTGCTTATCCGGGCGCTGATGCGGCCATTGACCGACATGGGTCGTGCCATGCAGGACATCGCTCAGGGTGAAGGCGACCTGACCCGCCGCCTGAGCATTCAGGGCCGCGATGAGTTCGCTGACCTGGGAGGCTCGTTCAATCAGTTCGTCGAGCGTGTCCACGCCTCTATCGTCGAGGTCTCTTCGGCGACGCTGCAGGTGCATGGCCTCTCTCAACGTGTGGTGGAGTCGTCCAACGCCTCGATCATTGGCTTTGATGAGCAAAGCGCCCGTACCAACAGTGTGGCAGCGGCAATCAACGAGCTGGGCGCTGCCACGCAAGAGATCGCCCGCAATGCGTCCGACGCCTCGGTCCAGGCCAGCGAGGCCCGTGCGCAGGCTCAGGATGGTCAGGCAGTGGTCGAGCAGACCATCAGCGCCATGAGTGAGCTGTCGACCAAGATCAGTGACTCCTGCACCCAGATCGAGCAACTGAATGCCAGTACCGACAACATCGGGCAAATCCTCGACGTGATCAAGGGCATCTCGCAGCAGACTAACCTGCTGGCCCTCAACGCGGCGATCGAGGCCGCACGTGCCGGTGAAGCCGGGCGCGGTTTTGCCGTGGTGGCCGACGAGGTGCGCAACCTCGCCCACCGCACCCAGGTGTCTGCCGACGAGATCCACAACATGATCGGTGAACTGCAAACGGGCTCACACAGCGCGGTGCTGAATATGAATGCGAGCCAGGCGTCGAGCCTGGGCAGCGTGGAAGTCGCCAACCAGGCGGGCAGCCGTCTGCGTGACGTGACACGCCGTATCGGCGACATCGACGGCATGAACCAGTCCGTCGCAGCCGCTACGGAAGAACAGACCGCAGTGGTTGAAACACTCAATGTGGATATCAACCAGATCAATACGCTTAACCAACAAGGTGTTGCGAATCTTAATGAGACGCTCAAGGATTGTGCTGCACTTTCGCAGCAGGCCAGTCGTCTGAAACAGTTGGTCGCCAGTTTCAAAATTTGATAAAGGCGAACGCATCAAGTTGGCGTGAGGTATTGATTAGAGTGCCTCACGCTTTCTCGAGATTTATATGATGCGCTCGAATGTATCCCGTAACACTGGATCCAAAACAGGATGCGGGATAACACGGTTTTGCTAATCTCTAAATAAGACGTTTTCAAGTTTCAATCTTATACGATGACTGACAGCCGCTGGGTTATGTGTCGAACCTTCTTGCTATCCAGTATGTGTTTCCACAACAGTATCAAGCATGCACAAGGCATGTCCTCATCTTGGGTGCATCAATAAATCTCTGTCTGATTTCATTGATCTTTATTGAATGAATAATCAACTTTCCAGTGGTTGAAGTGACAGCGGACACAAAGACTTGCATCACGGCCCGGTTCACCGACTGATGGCTGCCCTCTCTCCGAAAGCGTCGACGCCGCCCTCCTCCATGCCATGGACAAAGCCACATAACCCCGTGTGGGCCTGTGTGTGGGGCTGACAAATGGGATCTGGCTTTTTAACCCGTAAAACTTGCCTAAAAAGGCTCATGTACGCGGAGGGATACTCCGCGTACATTTCGGTGTAAAATTCTCGGCCATGCGGGCCAACACCAAGATTATTGAAAAATGAGCAAATTGACACAATCCTTCGTCAGAACCGTCGAAAAGCCAGGCAGCTATCACGATGAGCGCGGCTTGATCCTGCGGGTCGGGCCGTCTGGCACCAAGCGCTGGACATTGCGCTATCAGCTCAACAATCGACGTCACGACCTGGGGCTGGGATCGTTTCCGGCGGTCTCGCTCAAGGCTGCGCGGCTTGCCGTCGACACGTATCGGCTGGACATATCCCAGGGCATCGACCCTTTAAGCAAGCGCACACTGCCTGATGAAACTGCGCCTGACCAGGCGCCGGCAGTGTTTACGTTTCGCAGTGAAGCCGAACGTTACATCACCACCCACCGGCAAAGCTGGAGAAACCTCAGGCACGCGCAGCAATGGTCGCATTCGCTGCGCGATCACGTGTACCCGTTGATCGGTGATCTGCCGGTCAGCAGCATTGAAACCGACCATGTGCTCGAGGTGCTTACACCCATCTGGGGCGAGATCCCGGAAACCGCGTTTCGCCTGCGTAACCGTATCGAACTGGTGCTCGATGCGGCCAAGGCCCGCAAATTGCGCGAGGGTGAAAACCCGGCGCGCTGGCGCGGTCACCTGGACAAACTGCTGCCGCGTCAGACCCACAGCAAGCTGCCGTTTTCGGCGATGCCCGCAGATCAGCTAGGCGCGTTCATGTATCGCCTGGACAGCCTGGCGAGCACGTCGGCGAGGGCCTGTGAACTGTTGATTTACACCGCCTGCCGCAGCGCGGAAGTCTGTGACGCGCGCTGGTCTGAATTCGATCTGAAGGCCGGTTTGTGGACCATCGATGCGGCCCGAATGAAAGCTGGCAAAACCCACCGCGTGCCGCTGAGTCCACAAGCGCTGCAGGTTCTGCAACAGCAGCAAGGTAAACATGGCGTCTACGTTTTTCCCAATGCCCGGCACGCTGCAAGCCTGCCAGGCAACGCGCTGCGCAGAGTCATGCACGAACTGCAGGCCAGTGAATTCGTGCCCCACGGTTTCCGGTCGACGTTCCGTACGTGGGCGGCTGAAAGCACGCTGTTCCCCCGAGAAGTCTGTGAAATGGCATTGGCTCACACCCTGGGGGACAAGGTCGAAGCAGCGTACAACCGAGGCGATCTGCTCGCCAAACGCCGACAATTAATGAATGAATGGGCTGCATTCATCCATCCGCAAACGCCAGGTGTCAGGCATCGTCCGGAAGATTGAGGTTCAGTTGCGTACGATCCACGCTTTCCGCATCAGCGTCAGTTGCCTTGGGCTGAGCCCTGTCGGAATACGTCGACGCCACCTCGCTGGGTTTGCTGGCCATGGCCACCGTCTTGCGCTGACCCACCAGGTCATCCGGATTCAGGTACAGGTTCATCCGTGGTATCACTTCAATGCGCGACTTTTTGTCAGGTCGTTCCGCCTGACGCGTATGCCGATCAAAATGACGCAGCTCATGCACGCTGGTGGGTTCTTCGCCAGCCAGTACGAACATCGGCAGATTGCTGTGAATCATGGCGTCGTAGCGTGAGCTTGCCGAAAAGTACACCATTGCCCGCGGATGCGGAGCGACCTTCTTGTACTTGATCAGGCTGGCCTGATCGGACAGGTTCACAATGCGACGCAGCTCAGCACCGGCCAATGTCTGGTCCGCGGTTACGCTGTCCTTGGCTGACTGTTGCTCGGCCGCCTTGTTCAGCAACTCCCTGACCTTGCCCACCGGAACCCGTTCGCCACCGGTGGTGTGCCCTGCCCATGTGAAAACGATCAACCGTGGGCAGATGTCGAACGCCTGGGTATGGCGCGCCAGCTGTTTCATGCTGAATTGCGGGCCCAGCGCCTGGCGCATTATTTTTGATCGGGCGGTTGTTGCCAGATTCAGCTCAATACGCGTCTGCTCGATCGCCATCATCAGCTCATCCTTGAGCTGGTTGATCTCCTTGACCCATGGCAGCGCGCTTTGGCTGAGTGCAAAGTAGCCTGGCAAACGCATGACAGTCCCGGGCGCCTGCCCTGGCAAACGTTCAAACAACGTCATGGCCTGCACTGCAGCCTCGACTGCAGCGGCCCCTTCCAGTGGGTTCACTTCAATCAGGTCCAGCGCCTTTTGCTGCGTTAACAACGGCAGTTGCCAGACCTGCCCAGATACCACCCATTGCGGCCATATCTGGTTGAATGCTTTGATTTTGCTGACCAGGCGAGCGTGTATCGCCGTGATATCCATGAGCATGATTTCTTCCTAGAACTAATACCACCCCTAGAATAGCAGTTTAAGTGCACAACGCCAGCTTCGCCTCTTCACGAACCTTGGCAAGGGGAAGGAAAAGCAAGTGATCAGTCTTCACCTGATTAGGGGTGGTATTAAATGATCATCTAGCTAGCTATATTATAGCTAGCTAGATGACTCTGCTTTCGCGATACGCCTGCCTGCCTTGCGGCCTAACGCTTCGATGATAGCTAGCTATCTAGATATCAGCTAGCTATATAGCTATTTGAGGCTGTAATGCTTCTTCAAGAGCTGTTGGACAATGTCTGTTTCTGTGACACGTTTGCCTGTTCTGGCTGACTCTTGCGCAGCGCCAAGCTTCAGGGCATTGGCGATGTCCCAGCGCAGTCGAAACAGTTTCTGTACCGTAGGCTCCGGCTTGAACGCATCCATCGGTGGCGCTGCTGGTGCTTCGACTTCCGGTTGTTCTTTCACCTGGCGCGATTTGGACAGCGCCTTGTCAGCTTCGCCGCCTTCAAGGAAATCATTTGGATCCTTGTTGAAGCTTTTGATATCCGGCTTGGACTTGATCATCCCAATACCTCGGCAATGAACGCATTCATTTCCTGAATGGCTGCGTGATCGCGTTTGAGCTCATGCACGATGGCGCCTTCGCTGATGCAGCGTCTGAACGCCACACGTTCACAAATCTTGGTCTTGAACACGCTGAATGACTGCTCTTCCAGAAATGTCAGCATTTCACCGGTGTCCTTGGTTCGTGAATCCACCCTGGAGAGCAACATCCGTACGTCCAGATCCGGGTTGTAATCACGCGCCAGGTCTACAACGGTCAACAGGTCTGTCATTGCAGCGGCATCAAAAGAACTGGCACCCACTGGGACGATGACGACCTCAGCCAGCAGCAACGCAGAACGCAGGCCTACCGAATCGCGTCCACCTGCATCTACAACGACGTGTTCGTAAGCGCTTGCCAGTTGGCGACCTTCAGAGTTGATGGCTTTGCCTTGCAGACACACTGTCGTCGGACTTGGGCTGTATTCCGGGTTGTCACGACGCCATGCCGCCCAGCTTGCCGCACTTGCCTGGGGGTCGCCGTCTATCAATAGCGTCTTGCCACGAGTCGAAAGCATGGTGGCAAGGTGTACGGCTGTGGTGGTTTTGCCGACGCCACCTTTGGTGTTCACACAAGCAAAAATAGTCACTTGGTTCCCCTTATCAATGACATAGCTATATATATAGCTACAAGACAGCTAGCAGTATAGCTATCTATATAGATAGCTAGCTATACCGTTTCTGGTTGATCCGGGTTTTTGAGGTGCTTATTTTTGTGTAGGACGAATGTCGAGGGAAGCTAGGAGATATCTGAAAATGCTGAGTGTATATTCTTCGGTAAACAGTCTGCGTGTACCTGGGCCGGGACGTATCCAGAAAGCGTTGTGATCCGGATTATCCAGTACAGGTTTCCATGGCGTATCTGTGTCGCTTTTTGGTTTTCAGAAGAAAACTACAGCGTCCCTGTGTTGCCAAACCATGTTTTGAGAGGTCTCTGAGGGCCTGCAGGAGGAAAAACTGGTTTATTCACGCACCTGCTTGCCGAATATCCTTGTCGTCGCCTGTGCGAGCTCTGAGGGGCTTTTGCGAAAGCCGTTGTTGCTCCTGATCTTTTGATTTTTCAAAAAAATAAAAAAATGCGTTTCGCGTGTGTTTTTAAAATCTTTTTTTCTTGTTTTTAAGCTTGTTTTTAAATCTTGTTTTTAGCACCTCTACAGCCCTTGATTTACGTGGCCTCCAGCGGTGCAACGACTACAAATTCCGGCTATACGACTACAAATTCCGGCTATGCGACTACAGATTCCAGCTGTCACGACTACAAATTTCAGCTATGGCGACTACAGATTCCGGCTGTTATCCACAGGCTGGGGTTCAGGCCGTCTGCTGCAGACCCTGCCTTGAGCTGCCCGAACCGGACGCGCGACCCTCCTTTTTCGTCCCCAACCCAGTGAAAACGGGCTCTTCGGCCAAATCTGCACGGTTATCGACTGCCTGTATGAGCCGGTTTTTGGCGGAGCGCAGGTCCCGTGGATTTTTGTAGGACGCAGGGTAGGGTTACATCTGGAAAATGTTTTTCGATGTAGGACGCATTGTTTTGTAACGACTACAAATTCCGGCTATCCCGATCGGTTGATGTGCAACGACTACAAATTCTGGCTATGCGTCCGATAACCCTCAACGACTACAAATTCCGGCTATGGCCATTAGCCTGCGTAACGACTACAAATCTTAGCTAACAAAAAGGCGCGGAAGGTTATCGATCAAGCTTGCTACTATCGACTCATCTATGATCCAGGATTAGTCGATGACCTCCAAAGAACCCTCGTCATTGCTTGTTACCAAAGCCAATGATCTGATCAGTGCGTCCTACCGCCTGACGCTTCAAGAACAACGCCTGCTGCTGGCGGCCATTGCCCAGGTCGATCCACGCAAGCCCATGCCGTCCAAAATCACCGTGACCGCGGCGAGCTTTGCCGAGATTTACGGCGTGCCCATACGTTTTGCCTACACCAACCTCAAAGAGGCCGCAGACTCGCTCTACGAGCGCGACATCCAGACGTTTGACGGCAAGAACCGTACGCGCATTCGTTGGGTCTACAAGGCCGCCTACGCCGAAGGTGAGGGCCGAGTCACCCTGAACTTCACCGTCGACGTCATTCCCTATCTGTCGATGCTCAACAGCAAACTGACTTCCTACGACCTGCGTCGTGTGGCCAACCTGAACTCCATGCACAGCTTTCGCCTGTTCGAGCTGATGATGCAGTTCAAGAGCACCGGCGTATTGATCATTGAGGTCGAGAAGCTGCGTACGCTGCTCGACCTGGGCGACAGCTACAAACGGTTCAACAACCTGCGTCAGCGGGTGATCGCGCCTTCCATCAGCGAGATCATGGCCAAGTCCGGAATCACCATCACGTACCAGACCATCACTGAAGGCAAAACGGTCAAAAGCCTGATGTTTCGTTTCCAGGAAGCCGCGCAAATGCGTCTGTCGCTGGGTGACGGCATGGAAATAATTCCCAGTGACCAAGTAGTTGTTGTGGAAGAATTTCCTTTAAAAACATAAAGCTATTTCATTTATAGCTATATAGATATCTAGCTATAAATATAGCTAGATATCTATAATCGAGGCTTTTTCCCATAGCCGGAATTTGTAGTCGATAGACTTCGATGCCGGTCTGCAACGCCGACGGCCAACCAGATTTCTCCCTCATCACCTGTTCAAAAGACTGCAGTTTGTCCGGGATTATCTGCGACCTGACGGTCTTCCCACGATCAAAACTCTCTGTTTCGGTCGTTTTTCTGTGCCTCCAGACCATACCGACGCAAGCTTGCCTACCAAGAACGCTACTAACGTCAGCTATATTTATAGCTAGCTAGCTATAAATGATGGCCGCGCAGTGCGTGGATGACATAGCCGGAATTTGTAGTCGATAGGTCATTACTCAAGGGCTGTAGCAAATGTCTGCCACACGATCGTGAGGTGTCTGGCCACGCTTGGCAGGGTTCTCTATGAGCTGTCGATTTTCTCATGTGAAGGCTCAACCACCGGTCTTTCAGCGCGAGCTGGTGGTTTCCTGGCGAAATGGGCAGGCAATCGGCATTTCTGAGAAGGCAAATTCCTACACGTGGCATAGCCGGAATTTGTAGTCGATAGGCCATGGTCCTCTCCTCGCGTGACGTCGTTCCTACCGCCATGACTGATGTTCATGAATCGATTCAGCAGCAGGGCATCGGTTTGGCCGCTACTGCGCAGCTACTTGAGCTGATGGGGGACTAAGTCGTCATGGCTACTTGCTGTGCAGAGACGCTAGATCACCTCGCTGCATCTAATGAGGGGCCATGGCAGGCTCTAACCATTGAAAAACGCTGGTCTAGTGTCCTGAGCCCGATGCTCATGAGAGGGCTTTTCGAGCGCTCTTCTGCCGGTCTAGCGAGTCTCGTCAGCTGATCATCAGGCGGAATTTTGCGTCGGACACCCAGTGCGGTATGCGAGCAGAAATTTTCCCGACAAACGGCAAAAGGCCACCATTCAATCGATGGCGGTGGATCTGTCTGATCGCTTCGATTCCAGGGGTAGAGCTGACAGGCGCGCATTCACCCCTTTTTTGGTAATGCCAAAATAATGGCACTCTTTTGAAGAAATAACTTTAAAAATGAATGGGTTATGCATTTTTTAAAATGAAAAATACAACGGTAATAAATTTTTTTAAAAGGGATTGTATTTTTAAAAAACTCAAAAAATAAATGTTTGAATGATCACGTGTCATCAATGAATTTGTCTGGTCGGTCAAAAATAATAATGGCCGAGAACAGAAAAAAACAGTCAGTGAAAGAGGTGGGGTGTAAGAGAACGGTGCGCACGAGCAAAGATTTTTTTTGACAGGATTGAATTTTTTTTATAAATCTCCAGAACAACTAAAAAATGGCGCAATAACCAATTGGTTGTACAACTATATGTTTTTAAAGGGTATTTTTAGAATGAAACAGGGTTTTTGCGTAGTTTAAAAAAGGGGGGTAAATTTTTTTCCATATAAATGAAGGGCCGGTTTTTTAAAAGGTTTATAAAAAAACACAGTCAAATTGTAGGCGTCATTTTGTTGTCGCGTATAAAAAAATAATACTAGGAAGTTAATAATTTCCCTGCGATGCTTTGTGAACAGTTTTATAAAAAAAACGGCAACCCATTCGGGTTAATTACCGTGCCTTACCAAAAAATATGCAGGGCTTTGCCCAATGCAAAGTTTTAATTTGATCACCAGGAGTTGTGAATGAGTACCCAGTCGGATATCGCAGAACTGTACACCGCATTTTTCAACCGGGCTCCGGATGCCGATGGTTTGGCGTACTGGGTTGGAGAGCTGGATGCAGGGACTATCTCCCTGGAGCAGATCGCGAACAACTGGGTAGAAGCACAACCCGAAGGTCAGGCGAAATACCCTGACTCACTGTCCACCGACGCATTCATCACCGCCATTTACGGCAACGTTCTCAGCCGTGGCGCAGACAGTGAAGGTCTGGCTTACTGGCAGGGTCAGCTCGACTCCGGCGCTATCAGCCGTGACGTGTTTGTGGCGGCCATCATTAACGGTGCCAAAAGCAACACCAGTGCCCAGGGTCAGCTCGACGCTACCTTGCTGGCCAACAAGGCAACGGTCGGTATCGCATTCGCCGACAAGGGCCTGAATGACGTTACTCTGGCAACCAACGTTCTCACCTCGGTCACGGCCAATGCCAATACGCTGACCGTGACCCTGGATCTGATCAAGCTGGTACCGTCGGGTACTGCTGGCCAGACCCCGGCCGTGTTGACTGCGTTGAACAACGCCGTCAACAACGTCGCCAACCTGATCAAGACATCGCCAGGTGAACTGGGCGATCTGGCGACTTACCTCAACACCGTGACCGCCAACGTCAGCTCCGCCACTAACCTGACCACGCTGTTCACCAGCATCAACACCAAGGTCGTTGCTGCCCAGACCAACCCGGCAGCTCTGGACAACCCAGCCGCTCAGGCAAACGGCGATGTAACCACAGCAACCCCAACCACGCCGACCACGCCAGGCACCCCTACGCCGACTCCGACGTTCACCGTCACTGACGGCACGGGTCCAAACGCAGGCAAGTTCACTGTTGGCGCCCAGAACGGCAACGTCACGCTGAAATCTGAAAATGGCGAATTCATCTTCAAGGCAGACAGCGGTACTGAAGTTAAAATATCCGCTGCTGCGGTGACTCAAGGTCTGGTAATTGGCAACACCACCCTGACCACATCGGCAGCGGTACTGGACGAGTTGGGCGCCAACTTCGGCAGCAACACGTTGCAGCTGTTGCTTTCTTCCCCTGCACTGATCACCGGCACCAATGGCAACAACAGCAAAGTTGCGCTGAGTGATACAAGCTTGACGGCCGCACAACTGGTTCAGTTTGATGCAGCAGTTGCTAATGCCAGCCTGGACGTGAAAGCGCTGACATCGGTTACCGGTACAGCGTCTGATCTGGTCACTGTTTACACCGCAACAAGCATCACTGGTCTGGGCAATGAGCCGGTGACCGTGGACGACGCAGCAAGCATTGCTCAACTGGTCACCATCGACGGCAAGACCACTGGCGCTGTGACTGTCACCTCGGTCACTGACACCGCTTCGGCGTTGGCAGCAGATTCGACCTACATCACGGGCGCCGTGGCTGTCACCGTCACCGGTGCAGCTGATCTGACTCAACTGGCCGCCATTGATGCCAAGACCACTGGCGCTGTGACTGTCACCTCGGTCACTGACACCGCTTCAGCGCTGGCAGCAGATTCGACCTACGTCACAGGCGCAGTGGCTGTCACCGTCACCGGTGCAGCCAGCCTGGCTGACCTGGCGACCATCGATGCCAAGACCACCGGTCTGCTGACCGTTGACTCGATCACTGACACTGCAGTCAACCTGCTTGCCGATAACACCTATGTGACTGGCGCTGTACCGGTAACGGTCAGCGGCACGGCCAGCCTGGCTGACTTGGCGACCATTGACGCCAAGACCACCGGTGCCGTCACCGTGACCTCGGTTACCGACACTGTTGCCGATCTGCTGGCTGACACTACCTACGTGAACGGCGCGGTTGCTGTGACCGTCACCGACACAGCCAGCCTGGCTGATTTGGTTACCATTGACGACAAGACCACTGGCGCCGTAACCGTGACCTCGGTCACTGACACCGCTTCGGCGTTGGCAGCAGATTCGACCTACATCACGGGCGCAGTGACTGTGACCGTCACTGGTGCAGCCAGCCTGGCTGACCTGGCGACCATCGATGCCAAGACCACCGGTCTGCTGACCGTTGAATCGATCACTGACACTGCGGTCAACCTGCTTGCCGATAACACCTATGTGACTGGCGCTGTACCGGTAACGGTCAGCGGCACGGCCAGCCTGGCTGACTTGGTGACCATTGACGCCAAGACCACCGGTGCCGTCACCGTGACCTCGGTCACCGACACCGCTGCCGCTCTGCTGGCTGACACTACCTACGTAAACGGCGCGGTTGCTGTGACCGTCACCGACACGGCCAGCCTGGCTGACTTGGTCACCATTGACGCCAAGACCACCGGTGCCGTCACCGTGACCTCGGTCACCGACACCGCTTCGGCGCTGGCAGCTGATTCGACCTACATCACGGGCGCAGTGGCTGTCATCGTCACCGGTGCAGCTGATCTGACTCAACTGGCCGCCATTGATGCCAAGACCAGCGGTCTGCTGACCGTCACTTCGATCACCGACACTGCAGTCAATCTGCTGGCCGATAGCACCTATGTGACTGGCGCTGTACCGGTAACGGTCAGCGGCACGGCCAACCTGGCGGATCTGGCGAGTATTGATGCCAAGACCACTGGCGCTGTGACTGTCACCTCGGTCACTGACACC